>Ga0210384_10002604_pt1 | contig 21812 bp, 20 predicted proteins | sample IncBWH2MmetaG_FD_160574 | JGI IMG/M metagenome (GOLD analysis project Ga0210384, IMG submission 160574) | Forest soil microbial communities from Barre Woods Harvard Forest LTER site, Petersham, Massachusetts, United States - Inc-BW-H-2-M | ecosystem: Environmental > Terrestrial > Soil >...
GGTTGACGGAACATGCGGAGAAGGTCGTGGCTTTCATCAAGAACACCATCGGCATCACCGCCGCCGTCAGAATCGTCGCCCCCGACACGCTGGAACGCTCGCTGGGCAAGGCCAAGCGTGTTTACGACAAGCGGCCGAAAGGGTAACTCCTGTCCCTGCGAAGCAGGGAAACCAGGATACCCAGGAAATGACGGCTCCCCCCAAACCGGTCGCGGTCGAAGCCCGCTGCGTCCGGCTCAATGCGAAGGCGGAAAATGCCGCCTTGCTTGCGCCCTCGGTCGAAAAGCACGCGCTATCGCGTGCGGCGAGCGAGGTGCTGATCGAGGTCAAGGCTGCCGCCGTCAATCCGTCTGACGTGAAGGCCGCGACCGGGTTGATGCCCTATGCGGTGTTTCCGCGCACGTCGGGCCGCGATTATGCGGGCGTGGTGATCGACGGGCCGCCCGGTACGGTCGGCCGCGAGGTGTTCGGCTCCTCCGGCGATCTCGGCATCCGCCGTGACGGCACCCATGCAACGCATCTCGCCGTCGAGGCCGAGGCAACCGTCGAGAAGCCGAAGAGCATCTCCTGGGAAGAGGCCGCCGGCATCGGCGTTCCCTTTGTCACCGCGATGGAAGGCTTTCGCCGCGCCGGCATCCCTAAGCGAGGCGAGACCGTGCTGATCATGGGCATCACCGGCAAGGTGGGGCAGGCGGCGACGCAGATCGCGACCTGGCACGGCGCGCGCGTCATCGGCGTCACGCGAAAGGCGGAGGTCTATGAGGGCCACAGCAATGCGAAGGTCGACGTCATCGATGCCTCGGCGAGCGACATTCCGACGCGCCTGCGCGAGCTGAATGACGGCAAGGGCGCCGACATCGTCTTCAACACCGTCGGCGATCCCTATTTCCAGGCCGCGCACAAATCACTGGCCTTGCGCGGGCGGCAGATATTGATCGCCGCGATCGACCGCATCGTGCAGTTCAACATCCTGGAATTCTACCGCGGCCAGCACACCCATGTAGGCATCGATACGCTGGGACTGTCATCGGTTGCGACCGGTGATGTCCTGCGCGAGCTCGCACCGGGTTTTGCCAGCGCCCACCTGAAACCGTTTCCGATCAATCCGGCTGCGGTCTATCCCCTGGAACAAGCCAAGCAAGCCTTTGTTGCGGTCGCCGGCTCGTCGCGCGACCGCGTTATTTTGAAGCCGTAGATGTAGGCGTCATTGCGAGCGCAGCGAAGCAATCCATGCTTCGTCGTTTCGCTCGCAATGACGGAAGTATGAGTAGGGAGCACCCATGGAGCCCAATCAGACCGCTATCCTGTCCGGCCTCGTGATCGGCCTGCTCTATGGCTCGATCGGGCTGCTCTCCGGCTTTTGCATGATGAGCAGCCTGCGCGGCCTGTGGGCGGAAGGGGATGGCCGGCTGGCGCGCACCTTTGCGCTGGCCATGGGTGTCGGCATCGCCGCCTCGCAATTGCTTGCCGCACGTGGCTCGGTCGATCTCGGCAAGTCGATCTATCTGCAGCCGTCGTTCTCGGTGCCGGTGATGTTTTTCGGTGGCCTGTTGTTCGGCTATGGCATGGTGCTGTCGAACGGCTGCGGCTCACGCGCGCTGGTGCTGCTCGGCAAGGGAAATCTGCGTTCGCTCGTGGTGGTGATCGTGCTCGGCATCTTTGCCGAGATGACGCTGAAGGGGCTGGTTGCGCCCGCGCGCATCGCCGCCGTGCAGGTCACGCAGATGACGGTGAAGATTACCTCGCTGCCGGCGTTGCTGTCGAGCTTTGGCCTGAACGAGACCTATGGGCGCATGTTCGCGACATCACTGGTCAGTGCGGCGCTGATCATCTTCGCGCTGGCGTACGGGCCGTTCCGGAGGTCGCCGGGCCAGATCGTGGCCGGCATCGCAGTCGGGTTGTTGATCGCGGCGGGTTGGTACGCGACCGGGCATCTGGGGGCGGATGATTTCAACCCGGTGCCGGTGACTTCGCTCACCTTCGTCGCGCCGATCGCCGACGGCCTGCAATATGTGATGCTGTCGACGGGCTCGACGCTGAATTTCGGCATCGCCACCGTCGGGGGCGTGTTCGCCGGCAGCCTGGTGACGGCGCTGCTGACCGGACGGTTCGAGCTCGAAGGCTATCGCTCGCCGCAGCACATGCTGCGCTCGGCAGGCGGCGCGGCGCTCATGGGCATCGGTGGCGTGATGGCGCTGGGCTGCTCGATTGGGCAGGGGCTGACGGGCATCTCGACGCTGGCGCTGGGGTCGTTCATTGCGGTCGCCGGCATTATGGCCGGCGCGGGCATCGGACTGCGCGGCGCGTTACGGGTGCGGCCGCTGCCGGCTGTTTAGCCTCTACTTTTGCGCATGGTCTTATCGGAAAACCGCTTTCCACTTTTCCGGATCATGCGCGTGACGTCGCGAGCTTCATCACCTCGAGATAGCCGGGCCGCACTTCCATGCGCCTGATCAGGCCCTTCTCGACCAGCAGCCGGTGCGCCTCGGGAAGGTTGTAGCAGGGCAAATACATAAAGAGGTGATGCTCGGCGTGATAGTTCACCCAATAGGGTGCAATGAACGTGCGCTCGATCGGGTTCGCCAGCGTGGTGCGCGCGTGACTGAACGGGTCCTCGCCGGTCGAGGTGCAGGCGTGCTCGGCGATGTTGCGGATGCGCGTCACCAGCGACAGCCAGGTCGCCATTGCCACAAGCCAGACGCCGAAAAACCAGATGCCGGCGCCGGCGAGCCAGAACAGCACGAACAGCAGCGCGTTGAGGCCGAGGAAGCGCAGCGTCTTCTCGCGTCCGGCCGAGACAAAGCTGTCGTGATCGACCGATGTGTCTTCAGATCGCTTGAACAGCGCCAGCAGCAGCGGCAGCCGTTGCCTGACAAAGGTCTGTCCGGTCAGGTCGCGGATCGCCTTGCGCCGATAGCTTTCCGTGCTGATCGGGAACGGCGCCGACAGCGAGAGGTCGGGGTCCTCCGGCTGCTGCGTGAATCGGTGATGCTGCAAATGATAGGAACGGTAGCTGGCGAGATCGGCGCCGACCGGCACCGCGCACAGCCATTGCCCGACGAACTCATTGATGGCCTTGTTGCTATGCAGCCCGCCATGCGCGGCTTCATGCATGAGGATTGCAAGGCCCAGTTGCCGCGTGCCGACGATCATCACAGCGATCATCCAGGTCAGCGGGTTGGGCCAGATCGTCACCAGCGCGACGCTGGCGATGATGGTGCCCCAGGCGTGCGCGACCAGCCACATCCCGCGCCAGGATGAGCGCGCAGTCAGCCGCCGCCATTCCTCCGGCGTGAAAACGGTCTTGGGATCGATGCGGGCCACGGCGGGCATGGAGCGCCTCCGGCAAGGATTTTACGTCAATCCGCTGCGCGGGTCACGATGCGAATTTCCGAGGTGAGGGTGCGGTGCACCGGGCATTTGTCGGCGATTTCCAGGATGCGCTTGCGCTGGTCGGCATCGAGCGGGCCTTCGAGGCCGATGGCGACATCGATCTGGTCGAGCATGCCTGCCTTGGTCTCGCATTCCGCGCAGTCCTCGGCGTGGATCTTGCTGTGGTTCAGCGTCACCGTCGCGCGCTCGAGCGGGAATGATTTGCGCTCGGCATAGAGCCGCATGGTCATGGACTTGCAAGCGCCCAAACCGGCCAGCAGGAAATCATACGGGCCTGGGCCGCTGTCGTCGCCGCCGGCCGAGTGCGGCTCGTCGGCGAGCAGGCGATGCGGGCCGATGGTGACGGTGTTCTGGAACTTGCTGTTGCGCGTCTCGCGCACCACGACCTGGCGCGGCTTGTCAGTGGTCTCGGCGACCGGCTCAGCGAGGTCGACATAGCGGGTCGTCCAGGCCGCGATCATGTCGGCGACATAGGCGGAATCGCGGCGGTTGCTGAGCAGGTGATCGGCGCCGGACAACGACACAAAACTCTTCGGATGCTTGGCCGTGACAAAGATGCGCGTCGCGTTGTCGATGCCGACGGTGTCGTCGGTCGGGGAGTGCATCACAAGCAGCGCCTTGTGCAGGTGCGCGATCTTCTCCATCAGCGGGTTTTCGGCGACGTCGTCGAGGAATTCGCGCTTGATGGTGAAGGGCCGGCCCGCGAGCGAAACATGCGCCTGGCCGTGATTGCGGATGTTGTCGACGTGATCCCGGAATAGGCCGGTCACATGCGCGGGGTCCGAGGGAGCTGATATGGTGACGACGGCCTTCGCCTCCGCGATCTGTCCGGCCGCCGCGAGGATGGCGGCGCCGCCGAGGCTGTGGCCGATCAGGATCGCCGGCGCCTGCCGCGTCTCGCGCAAATGATTGGCGGCGCGCACGAGGTCGGCGACGTTGGAGGAGAAGGTCGAGTTGGCGAAATCGCCTTCGCTCGAGCCGAGCCCGGTGAAATCGAAGCGCAGCGTGGCAATGCCTTTGGCTGCAAGCGCGGTCGCGATGCGTTTTGCCGCCAGCACGTCCTTGCCGCAGGTGAAGCAATGCGCGAACAGCGCGTAGGCGATCGGCGCGCCGTCGGGAAGATCAAGCGCCGCCGCGAGCCGATGTCCGCCTTCGCCTTCGAACTGGAATTTCTCGGTCGGCATGATGGTCTCCGTGATGCTGTCTACACCTCTCCCATGGGGAGAGGTCGGCGCGAAGCGCCGGGTGAGGGGAAGCGCTCCATCGATCGACCGTAATCCCTCACCCGAATTTCTCACTGCGTTCGAAATTCGACCTCTCCCTATGGGAGAGGTAAAAACCTAGTCCCCGGAATAGCGCTGCTCTGCCCAGGGATCGCCGCGGTTATGATAGCCGCGGACTTCCCAATAGCCGGGCGCGTCATTCTCCAGGAACTCGATCGCCTGCAGCCATTTCGCGCTCTTCCAGAAATAGAGATGCGGCACCACGAGCCGTACCGGCCCGCCATGATCCGCCGTCAGCGGCTTTCCCGACCAGCTATGGGCGAGCAGGGCGTCGTCGGCGGCGAAATCTTCCAGCGCAAGATTGGTGGTGTAGCCGTCATAGGAATGCAGCACGACGAACTGCGCGCTGTCGCACGGCTGGCAGGCGGCGAGCAGTTCGCGGGTCGGCAGGCCCAGCCATTGATTGTCGTAGCGCGACCAGGTGGTGACGCAATGGATGTCTGATGTCACCGGCGTCTGCGCGCGGGCCAGGAATTCCCTGAAACTCCAGAACACCGGATTTTCGATCGCGCCATAGACGTCGAGATGCCAGCGCTCATGCGAGATTTCAGGCGTGAGCCCGAGATCGAGCGTCGGCCAGTCCTTTGTGAGGTGCTGCCCCGGCGGCAGTCGCTGTTCGTCGGGTCTCGACGTCTTGCCGGTGAGGAAACGGCCTTCCTGCGCCCAGCGCTGCTTGCTGCGCGTCAGCTTGGAATCCGGCGGCGGCTCGTGTTCGTCGGCCATGGCCAAAGCGCCTCATTCGTGGCGATGCATCGCCGATTCATGCTTGGTGTCGCGCATGGTCGAGTAGATCAGGAGCGACAGGAAGATCATGCCGGAGAGATAATAATAGAACCACTCTTCATGCCCCGCGCTCTTGAAGGCCAGCGCAATCGCCGGTGCGGTGCCGCCGAACAGGGACACCGTGATGGCGTAAGGTAGCCCAACGCCGAGCGCGCGGACATTGGTTGGAAACAACTCGGCCTTCACGATCGCGTTGATCGAGGTGTAGCCCGCGACGAAGATCCAGGCGGCGCAGATCAGCAGGAACGCGATGAAGGGCGACTTGGCGTCCTTCAAGGTCATCAGGATCGGGACGGTTGCAATCGTGCCGACCGCGCCGAAGAAGATCAGAAGCGGCTTGCGGCCGATACGGTCGGACAACGCGCCGTAGAGCGGCTGCAGGATGGTTGCGAAGATCAGCGAAGCGAAGATCACGATCGTGGTCTGGTCCTCGGTCAGGCCAACCGACAGCCTGACGAAAGTCTGCATGTAGGTGGTGAAGGTATAGAACGCCGCGGTGCCGCCGGCGGTCAGCCCGACCACCAGCAGCAACTCCTTCGGGTATTGCAGCAGCGTGGCGATCGAGCCGGTCGCCTTGTTGGCTTTCTTGGCTTCGACAAACGCCTCCGTCTCGTGCAGGCTGCGGCGCATGACGGCGGCGAAGATGGCAAGGCAGGCGCCGATCACGAAGGGGATGCGCCAGCCCCAGGCTTTCAGCTCTTCCGGCGTCAAGAACACCTTCTGCAGGAGCAGCAGCACGATGATGGCGGTGAGCTGGCCGCCGATCAGCGTCACATACTGGAAGCTGGAATAGAAGCCGCGGTGGTTGGCGTCCGCGACTTCGGAGAGATAGGTGGCGCTGGCGCCATATTCGCCGCCGAGGCTGAGCCCCTCGATCACGCGGGCGAGCGCCAGGATCGCGGGTGCGGCGAAGCCGATCGAGGCATAAGTCGGCGTCACCGCGATCATCAGCGAGCCGAAACACATGCAGACCACCGACAGCGTCAGCGACAGCCGGCGGCCGAAACGGTCGGCGAGATAGCCGAACAGCCAGCCGCCGAGGGGGCGCATCAGGAAGGTCGCGGCAAACAGCACCGCGACGTTGAGCTGCTGCACCACGGGGTCCGAGGTCGGGAAGAAGGCCGGCGCGAAATACAGCGCGAACGCCGTGTAGGCGTAGAAATCATACCATTCGACTAAATTGCCGATCGAGCCGATGAAGATCGCCTTCACCCGCCGTTCGACATCAGCGATATCGAGGTGATCGCTTCCGGGGTTGAGCGCTTGATCGGTCATGGCAGGCCTCCCTTGGGTGGCCTGCTTTGTTCGTTAGTTCAAGCTCAGGCCGGCTTTCCGAATAGCACCGGGAGCTGCCGCGGTCCACGGACCGTGCCCTCCGACCAGGTGACCTTGCCGGCCGGATCGAGCCGGAAATCGGGGATGCGTTTGAGCCATTCTTCCAGCGCAACCGTCATCTCCATCCGCGCCAGATTGGAGCCGACGCAGCGGTGGATGCCCAGGCCGAAGGCCGCATGGCGATTCTCCTTGCGGTCGAGCACGACCTTGTCGGCATCCGGGAACATCGCGGGGTCGCGGTTGGCGGCGGGGAAGGAGAGCAGCACCATGTTGCCGGGCTTGACCGGGCAGCCGGAAATGCTGGTTTCCTTCATGACCTCGCGCGCCATGGTCACCGGCGAATAGGCGCGCAGCAGCTCTTCCACGGCCGAGGGCATCAATTCGGGCTCGCTCACCAGCCGCTCGCGGTCGGCTCCGTTGCGCGCCAGATGCCAGAGTGCTGCGCCGATCGCGCTCCAGGTGGTGTCGATGCCGGCGATCAGGAGCAGCCGCAGCGAGCCCAGCACATGGGCGTCGCTGAGCGGGTTGCCGTCCTTGGTCCTGGCATTCATCATGGTCGAGATCAGGTCGTCGCTCGGATGCGTCTTGCGATGCTCGACGTGACCGGCGAAATAGGCATCCATCTCCTCGGCCGCCTTCACCAGGACGGCCTGGTCCTTGATGCCGAGCTCGAGGATCTCGTGAATCCACTGGATGAACCGGTCGCCATCCTGCTCGGGTATGCCGAGCATATGGGCAATGGCGCGGACCGGGATGTTCTTGGTGTAGCGGGCCGCCGCGTCGCATTTGCCGTCGGCGATGAAGTCATCGATCAGCTCGTTGCAGATCGCGCGCACCCGCGGCTCGAGCTTCCTCATCGCGTCCGGCGTAAACGGCGGCAGCAACAGCTGTTTGGCGGGCTTGTGTGCCGGCGGATCGGAGGTGATCGGCGGCGCATTGGCGGTCTGCTCCGGGCGTACGTCGCGCACGATCACGCGGCGCGAGGAGAAATGCTCGGTATCGTTGGCGATCGCCCGCACCGCCTCATAGGTGGTCGGCATGTAGCAGCCGAGGAAGCGCTCAGTGTGCACCACAGGTGAGGCGGCGCGCAGCTCATCCCAGATCGGAAAAGGATCCTCGGTCCAGCGCGGATCGGTGTGGTCGAAATCGTTGAGCCAGTCGGTGACCGGCGGATGTTTCGGCAGATAGCTCACATCGGACATCGGGATGGTTCCTCGTGTTCTGTTCGCCTGATGAATTTCAAACGCAGGACGGATAAGGATCACTCCTCCATCACTTCGATTGCGATTTCCGGGCAGTTGGTCTGGGCGAGCCAGGCCTTGTCTTCGAGGCCCGCCGGCACGGTGCCGTCGCCGACCTCATGGGCGTTGCCAAATTCGTCGAGCTCGAACAGCTCGGGCGCCAGCGATTTGCAGCGGGCGTGGCCCTGGCACTTGTCCTGGTCGACGTGGATTTTCAGCTTTGCAGCCATGGCAAGCGTTCCCTCTGCTGACGCAAATGCTCGTGCAGCGCGCGTGGCACGCCGTTATTGTCGTGAGCGGCTTCTTGCCGGCCGCCCCTCGAAGTAATAATATAAGTTATATCCTATTACATTCGCACCCGCACAGTTCGTCAAGTAAAAAGATTGTTGAAGATGTCACCTAAGCTCGTCCGCAAGCCGCAGAATACCTATCACCATGGCGATCTCCGCGATGCGCTGGTGCAGGCTGCGCTTCGCGAAGCGGAGCAGGGCGGCCCCGAAGCCATCAGCATCAAGGCGCTGGCGAAGAGGCTCGGCGTGTCGCAGCCGGCGCCGTACCGGCATTTTGCCGACCGCGAGGCGCTGTTGCATGCGGTCACCGCCGAAGCTTTCCGCCAGTTCAACGCCATCCTGCGCACGGCGATCGACAAGCCGTCGAAACGCTCAAAGTTATCGCGCTTCGCGCAGGCCGCGCTCGACTTCGGCTTGCGGCGGAACGGCATCTACCGGTTGATGTTCGCCTCGCGCACCATGGCCTGTGCCGAGGAAGGCAGTGAATTGCACATTGCCGCGGACGAGGCGCTGGCGCTGCTGATCGAATCGATGGAGGTGCCGGCCGTCGGGCTGCTCCGCGAACGTCAGGCGCTGCAGGTCTGGGCGGCCTTGCACGGCGTGATCACGCTGGCCGAGCAGGGGCTGCTCACCGGCCAGGTGGCGAAGGTGAGCCGGGAAGAGCTGGTCGAGGATATCGTTGATCAGACCAAGCTGGCGTTGGAGCAGGCGGTCAAGAAGGCGGGCAAGGCGCCGTAGGGTGGGCAAAGGCGCAAAGCGCCGTGCCCACCATTAAGAGCGAGAGCGAAATGGTGGGCACGCTACGCTTTGCCCACCCCCACCCTACGACTTCACCCTCGGATCGATCGGCGTCGTGCCGCGCAGGCCCAGAATATCCTCCAGCACCTTGGCGCCCGCGAGGAGCCCGGCTTCGCCACGCGGCGGACCGACCATCTGCAAGCCGATCGGCAGCCCGCTGGTGGTAAAGCCGCAGGGCAGCGACAGCGCGGGGCAACAGGCCAGCGTGATCGCATAGACGATGCCGAGCCATTCGACATAATTGTCGAACTTCTTGCCGTCGCATTCGGCGACGTAGCGGTTGCCAATAGGGAATGGCGAGACAATGGTCGCCGGACACAGGAGCAGGTCGTAGGTCTTGAAGAACTCGACCGCGCGCGCGGTCATGGCGACGCGCTGCGCCTCGGCGCGCTCAAGCTGCTCGATGGAGAGTTTCAGGCCTTCCTCGATGTTCCAGATCACTTCGGGCTTGAGCAGGTCGCGCTTGGTGCGCAGGAGCTGCGCCTTGGTGATGGCGAAGTCGAAGGCGCGCAACACGTGGAAACATTCATGCGCCTCGCGAAAATCCGGATGTGCTTCCTCGACAATGACACCTGCTTCGGCAAAGCGCTCGGCGGCCTTGCGCGTGACGGCTTTCACTTCCGGGTCGACCGGCGTGATGCCGAGATCGGGCGAATAGGCGATGCGCTTCGGCTTCTTGCCCGAACGCGTCGCCGACAGGAACGAGACGCCAGGCGCCGGCAGCGACAGCGGATCGTCGGCATATTCGCCGCTCATGGCATCGAGCAGCAGCGCGAGATCCTCGACATTGCGCGCCATCGGGCCGTGCACGGTGATGTTGCGGTCCACCTGCGCATTCAGGGTGTGCGCCACGCGGCCGATGCTGGGACGCATGCCGACGATGCCGCAGAAGCTGGCGGGATTGCGCAGCGAGCCGCCCATGTCGGTGCCGTGCGCGAGCCAGGCCATGCCGGTCGCGAGCGCCACCGCCGCGCCGCCGGACGAGCCCGCTGCGCTCTTCGACGTGTCCCAAGGATTGAGCGTGGCACCGAACACTTCGTTGAAGGTGTTGGCGCCAGCGCCGAACTCCGGCGTGTTGGATTTGGCATAGACCACGCCGCCATTGCTTTCGAGATGCTCGACGACGATATCGGACTTTTGCGAGATGTTGTCCTTGAAGATCGGCGATCCTTGGGTGTTCAGCGTGCCCTTGACGTTGAACAGGTCCTTGATCGGGATCGGGAGCCCTGCGAGCAGGCCGCGCTCGGCGGGCTTCTTCTGCATCAGCGCCTTCGCGTGATCTCGCGCGCGATCAAAGCACAGCGTCGGCAGCGCATTGACCTTGCCATCGACCTCCGCGATCCGCTTTTCCAGCACGTCGAGCAGGTCGAGCGGCGTGACCTCACCGCGTTTGAGCTTGTCGACAACAGCGTTCGCGGTCTCCCGCACCAATCCCTGATCAGCCAATGGTCTTTCTCCAGATCATCCCGACTTGCTGCTCTAGAACAATTTGCGGCATGGTGGCAATTCAAGCGAGGGATTTTGAATGACACCTGCAGAAACACCGGATTGGCGCCAACTGAGCCGCGAGGAGCTGGACCGCGGCCTCAACAACAGCGAGGCGGTCGCAGGCAGCGGCGAGATCGTCGCCGGATGGGATCGCCGGTCGGCCGATCTGCGCAAGCAGCATGCCAGCCATCTCGATCTCCGCTACGGCCCGCGCGAGCGCAACCGCATCGATTTTCTGAAAGCGGCAGACGGCGCGCCGACGCTGCTCTTCATCCACGGCGGCTATTGGCAGATGCGGGCGAAAGAGGCGTTCACGCTGTTTGCGGCAGGCCCGATGGCCCATGGCATCAATGTCGCGCTGACCGGCTATACGCTGGCGCCGGATGCGACGCTGGATGAGATCGTTGCCGAAGTCCATGCCGCCATCGATTTCCTTTGCCAGCAACTGCCTGATCTCGGCGGTGACGGCAAAGGCATTGTGGTGTCGGGCTGGTCGGCCGGTGGCCATCTCACCGCGATGGCGCTGTCGCACCCGAAGGTGAGGGCGGGCATGGCGATCTCGGGCATCTACGATCTCGAACCGATCCGGCACTCCTATCTCGACGTCAAGCTCGGGCTCGATGAGGCCGCCTCGCGCAGGAATTCGCCTGTCATGACGGCGGGCGGGCCGATGAAGCCGCTGTCGCTGGTGGTCGGCAGCGCGGAGCTGCCATTGCTGCGCAAGCAGACGGCAGATTTCGCAGGGCACCGCGCAAAATACGGATTGCCGGTGACGTATGAGGAGATTCTCGGCGCCAACCATTTCACCATCATGGACGAAATGGCCGCGCCGGAGGGGCGGATCACGACATTGATCCGGCAGTTGTTCGCGCGGACGGCTTAGCTCGTCATTGCGAGGAGCGAAGCGACGAAGCAATCCATCTCACCGCCCGCCGCGGCATGGATTGCTTCGCTTCGCTCGCAATGACGGGGAAAGGGCCTAACCGAATCCCGCCGCAATCCCGCCATCGACCGTAAAGATCACGCCCGACGTATACCCCGAGCGATCCGACGCCAGGAACGCCATGAGGTCGCCGATCTCGCGGGCATGCGCGGGGCGGCCGAGCGGCAGGCCCTTCTGGAATTCCTTGTAGCGGTTCTCATCGCCGAACTGGTTCTTGGCGCGGGTCTTGAGCAGGGTCACGTGACGGTCCGTGCCGACCGGGCCGGGATTGATGCCAACCACGCGGATATTGTCGGCGAGGCTTTTGCCGCCGAGCGCGCGGGTGAAGGCCATCAGCGCCGCGTTGCCGGTGCTGCCGCAGATGTAGTTGGCATCGAATTTCTCGCCGGCCGCACCGATGTCGTTGACGATCACGCCGCCGCCGCGCGCCTTCATCTGGGCGTAGATGGCGCGGGTGAGGTTGATATAGCCGAACACTTTCAGCTCCCAGGCGTGGCGCCAGGTCGGCTCATCGATCTTGTCGATCGAGCCGCCGGGGATGTCGCCGGCATTGTTGACGAGGATATCGATATCGGAGGCGTCCTTGGCGAGCTTCTGGATGTCTTCGGGCTTGCGCAGGTCGACCACATGGCTGGTCGCGTCGATCTGGTGCTGCGAGCGCAGCCGGTCGGCCAGCGCCTTCAGCTGATCGCCACTGCGGGCGGCAAGGCGCAGATGGCAGCCTTCCTCGGCGAAGGCTTCGGCAGCCGCTGCGCCAATGCCCTTGGAGGCGCCGGTGATGAGAACGCGTTTGCCGCGCAGATGCAGATCCATGGGACTACTCGCTTGTTCTTCTTAAAAGGGGCGGGGATTGTTAGGCGGGAGGTATCCGGGCGGTCAACATTGCACTGCAGCGTTGAGCACTGCAGCGTTGATCTCGCCCCCAGTTTGGTCCATTGCAGGGCCATCAAACAAGGCCCTGAACGGGCTGGCTGGATCACAAGGAAGTTCTCGATGAATAGCGCCAAAAAGACATACCGGATCGCGGTCATCCCCGGCGACGGGATCGGCAAGGAAGTGATGCCGGAGGGCCTGCGCGTCATCGAGGCGGCGGCCAAGAAGCACGGCGTTGCCGTGCAGTTCGACCATTTCGATTTCGCCTCCTACGACTATTACGAAAAGCACGGCCAGATGATGCCGGACGACTGGAAGGAGAAGATCGGCAAACACGATGCGATCTATTTCGGCGCGGTCGGCTGGCCCGCGAAAATTCCGGATCACGTCTCGCTGTGGGGCTCGCTCATAAAATTCCGCCGCGAGTTTGATCAATATGTGAACCTGCGCCCGGTGCGGCTGATGCCCGGCGTGCCGTCGCCGCTGGCGGGCCGCAAGCCCGGCGATATCGATTTCTGGGTGGTGCGCGAGAACACCGAAGGCGAATATTCGTCGGTCGGCGGCCGCATGTTCCCCGACACCGACCGCGAATTCGTGACCCAGCAGACGGTGATGACCCGCACCGGCGTCGACCGCATTTTGAAGTTCGCTTTCGATCTCGCAGAGTCGCGGCCGAAGAAGCATCTCACCTCCGCGACCAAGTCGAACGGCATCTCCATCACGATGCCCTATTGGGACGAGCGCGTGGAGGCAATGGCGAAGAAATTCCCCAAGGTGAAGTGGGACAAGTACCACATCGACATCCTCACCGCGAATTTCGTGCTGCATCCGGACTGGTTCGACGTCGTGGTCGGCTCCAACCTGTTCGGGGACATTTTGTCGGACCTTGGGCCTGCCTGCACCGGCACCATCGGCATTGCGCCGTCGGGCAACATCAATCCGGAAGGCGATTTCCCGAGCGTGTTCGAGCCGGTGCACGGCTCGGCGCCCGATATCGCGGGCCAGGGCATCGCCAACCCGATCGGCATGATCTGGTCAGGCGCGATGATGTTCGAGCATCTCGGCGAGAAGGAAGCCGGCAAGTCGATCGTCGATGCGATCGAGCGCACGCTTGCCGAACGCACGCTCCGCACCAAGGATCTCGGCGGCAACGCCGACACGACGGCCTGCGGCAAGGCTGTCGCGGAGATGGTGGATTAGTCTCGGTGCGTAGGGTGGGCAAAGGCGCGCAAGCGCCGCTCGTGATGGTGGGCACGCTTCGCTTTGCCCACCCTACAAGTCTACGACTTCACAATCCTCCGGCAATGCTCCCACGCTGCGTGAATCAAATTCTCGCTCGCCTCGGGCGTGCGGAAGGCCGAATGGGCTGACAGCGTGACGTTGGAAATCTTGGTCAGCGGATGGTCCTTCGGCATCGGCTCGATGTTGTAGACGTCGAGCCCGGCGTGGCGGATGTGGCCGGATTTCAGCGCGTCGATCATCGCGGCTTCGTCGACGATGGCGCCGCGCGCGGTGTTGACCAGGATGACGCCCTTGCGCATGCCTGCGATCTTCTCGCGCGAGACGAGCCCGCGCGTTTCATCGTTGAGCAGCAGATGGATCGATATCACGTGGCTCTCCGCGAGCAGCCGTTCGAGGCCGACGAACTCCACGCCCGGATAATTCTTCGGCGTCCGGTTCCAGGCGATCACCTTCATGCCGCTGCCGAGCGCGATTCTTGCGACTTCTGCCGCGATGCCGCCGAAGCCGATCAGGCCGAGCGTTTTGCCGGTGAGTTGAAGCGCGTCCTCGCGCAGCCAATTGCCGGCGCGCATCTCGCGGTCCATCCGGGTGATGCCGCGCGCGGCTTCCCACATCAGCGCGATGGCGCATTCGGCGACTGCGGTGTCGCCATAGCCCTTGATCAGGTGCACTTGTATGCCGAGCTCGGCGAGTTCCTCCGGATTCATGTAGCTGCGCGCGCCAGTGCCCAGAAACACCACGTGCTTCAGCCCGGTGCATTTCTTTGCCACATCGGTCGGCAGCGCGGTGTGATCGACAATGCCGATCTCGGCGCCGCCGAGGATGGCAGGCCAGTCCTCCGCCTTGATGTTGGGATCGAGATGCACTTTCACATCGCCATCGCCGGCCTTGCGCTGCCGCTCAAAGATCTCGGCGAGTGAATCATTGGCGTCGACAAAAACTCCGCGCACAAAAACCTCCCTTGAATGTCAGGACGCGACGCCGGCGAGCGCCAGCACGGTGTGCATCAGCACGTTGGCGCCCGCCGCGCAATCCGGCTGTGTCGCGTCTTCCAGCTCATTGTGGCTGATGCCGTCCTTGCAGGGCACGAACACCATCGCGGCCGGCATGATCGTGTTGAGATTGCAGGCATCGTGGCCGGCGCCGGAGGTGATGCGGCGATGGCTGTAGCCCAATGTCTTGGCGGCGTTCTCGACCGCGTCGACGAATTTCGGATTGAAATGCGTCGGCGGCTTGCGCCAGACCAGGTCGAGGTTGACGTCGACCTTGCGTCGCGTGGCGATCTCTGCGGCAGCAGCACGCAGATCTCGGTCCAGCGCATCCATGATCTCGCCGTCGGCGCTGCGGCAGTCGACGGTGAAGGCGATCTCGCCGGGGATGACGTTGCGCGACGGATTTGCGATCACGGCTTCGCCGATGGTGCCGACCGCCTTGGGTCCATGCTTGCTCGCGATGCTCTCCATCGCCAGCACGATCTCCGACAGCGTCGCTAGCGCATCGCGCCGCAGCGGCATTGGCGTCGAGCCGGCATGGCTTTCAAAACCGGTGATCTTGCCGTCGTACCATAGAACCCCCTGGCCGGAATCGACGACACCGATGGTCTTGCCCTCGGCCTCCAGGATCGGCCCCTGCTCGATATGCAATTCGACGAAGCCGGAGAATTTTTGGCCGCCGACCGGCGCCGCGCCGCGATAGCCGATGCCATCGAGCGCCGCGGCAACCGTCACGCCCTCTGCATCCCTGCGCGACAATATATCGTCGGTCGTGAAGTCGCCGACATAGGCGGCCGAGGCCATCATCGCCGGCGCAAAGCGCGAGCCTTCCTCATTGGTCCAGTTGCAGATGCAGAGCGGCAGCTCGGTCTCGATCCCTGCGTCGTTGAGCGTGCGCACCACCTCGAGTGCGGCGAGCGTGCCAAGCACGCCGTCATATTTGCCGCCGGTCGGCTGCGTATCGAGATGCGAGCCGAGCCCGATCGGCGGCTTCGACATGTCCCGGCCCTTGCGAACGCCGAACATCGAGCCCAGCGCATCGACATGCACCTCCAGCCCGGCCGCCTCGCATGCCTTGCGGAACCAGTCGCGCACCTGCTTGTCCTCGGCGGAAAGCGTCAGCCGCCGCACGCCGCCCTTTGGCGTGGCGCCGAACTTTGCGGTTTCGTGGATGGTGTCCCAGAGGCGGGCGGAATCGATCTGCAAATTGGTGGCGGCTCGGCTCATGCGCTCATCCGTTCGTCCTTGTCCGGCGCTTGTTCAATGACGCGCCACCGCCGCGGCGTCAACCGCAAGGCCGGCATTGGCGACCTGCTGCGCCAGATCGGCGACGCGTTCCACCGCGGCGATATCGGGTGAGGCAAGCCAGCTTGCCGTGAAGGTGAGTGGCATGATGTTCAGATTGGTGTCGAGCAGTTGCAGGTGTCCATTGGCGATTTCGCTCTCGACGATCGCCGCGGGGATCACGGCGATGCCGAGCCCCTCGATCGCCATATGGATCACGGTCGCGAGCGATGCGGAGGCATGCAGCCGGATCGGCGGCAGATCGGGCCGGTCGAACACCTCGCGCACGGCTTCATAGGGCCGGGTCTTGCGCGGAAAGGTGATGATGGGAAAGCGCGCGAGATCATGCCGCGTGACGGGGCCGTTGCCGAGGCCGAGCGAAGGGCTTGCGAGAAACCCGATGGGATAATGGCCGAGCACGCGGTTCTGCACGCCGGCAGCAGAGAGGGGACCGACCACGAAGCCGAGATCGATCTCCTGCGCCAGCAACCGTTCCGTCAGGTTCGGCGTGATGTCGACCTCGATCTCGAGCGACAGGTTCGGGTAGACCGCGTTGACGCGTTTGACGAGCTGCGGCAGCCAGGTGTGCACGATGGTCTCGGCGACGCCGAGCCGCAATGCGCCGCGCATCGCGGAGGGGTCGCCGATCTCGGCCACCATCGCCGCCCGCAATCCGATCAGCTTTTCCGCATATACCATCATCTGCCGGCCGCTCGGGGTGGGGGAGGCGATGCGATGATCGCGGTTGACGAGCTTCACCCCCATCTCGCGCTCGAGTTGGGCGATGCGCTGGGAGATGGCCGGCTGGGTGGTGTTGAGCCGCGCCGCGGCGCCCCGAAAGCTGCCGAGCTTCACCACCCAGAGGAACGTCTCGATCGACCTGAAGTCCAACATTTTGAAGGATTTTCCCGTTCGATAAGTCAAATTTATCGAATGTGATTAGAAACAAGGATTAGACTTTATAGTACGCTTGGTGTTGGCTGTCTCTGTCGAGAATGTAGGCAGGTGACCGAAATGACTATTTTGGCGGCAGCGCAGCATACAGGGACGACCGAAATACTTCCGAGCCTCCAGGCGCGGCTGGATTACCGCAAAGGCACGGCCGCCAGCACGGCCGGCGTCGCTAACGGCTTCGTGCAGGGCAATCTCGCCATCCTGCCGGAGAAATACGCCAGCGCCTTTCACCGCTTTTGCCAGCTCAATCCGAAGCCGTGCCCGATCATCGGCATGTCCGATGTCGGCGATCCCCACATTCCGGCGCTCGGCGCCGATCTCGACATCCGCACCGACATTCCGCGCTACCGCGTCTGGCGCGACGGCGAGGTGGTGGAGGAGCCGACCGACATCATCAAGCATTGGCGCGACGATCTGGTCGCCTTCGTGCTCGGCTGCTCCTTCTCCTTCGAGGAAGCGCTGATGGATGAGGGCCTGAAGATGCGCCATATCGAGCAGAAGGTGCGCGTGCCGATGTACCGCACCAACATCGCGTGCAGCGCGTCGGGTCCGTTCGCGGGTCCCATGGTGGTGTCGATGCGCCCGTTCAAGCCGGCGGAGGCGATCCGCGCGGTGCAGATCACCTCGCGCTATCCGGCCGTGCACGGCGCGCCGGTTCATCTCGGCCACCCGCATCTGATCGGCATCAAGGATATCGGCAAGCCCGACTACGGCGATCCCGTCACGATCGAGGCCGACGAGATCCCGGTGTTCTGGGCCTGTGGCGTCACGCCGCAATCGGTCATCAACGCGGCCAAGGTGCCGTTCGCCATCACGCACTCGCCCGGGTTGATGCTGGTGACGGATCTGAAGAACCGCAACATGGCTGTGATTTAGTAGGCAAGGCTTGCCGTTTCTTCAGGCTTTACCGCATGCGCCAATCGCTCCATCGATAGCCGCAGTTTTCAACAGGGGATTTTTGGAATGACGATCTCTCGCCGCAAAGTCTTGCTTGGAGCCACCGCTGCTGCGCTCGCGCCGATGGCGGCGCGCGGGCAAGCCGGCGAAGTGGTGATCGGCGTCATCTATCCGTTTTCCGGGGCCAGCGCGCAACAGGGGATCGATGCGCAAAAAGCCTACGAAACAGCGCTTGACGTCATCAACAAGAGCTATGATTTCGACCTGCCGCTGGCGAAGGGCGAGGGCTTGCCGGGCCTCGGCGGCGCCAAGCTTCGTCTTGTCTTCGCCGACCACCAGTCGGATCCGCAGAAGGGCCGTGCCGAGACCGAGCGCCTGATCACGCAGGAAAAGGTATGCGCGGTCATCGGTACCTATCAAAGTGCCGTCGCGGTTACCGTCAGCCAGATCTGCGAGCGCTACCAGACGCCGTTCGTATCCGCGGACAATTCCTCGCCGAGCCTGCACCGCCGCGGCCTCAAATATTATTTCCGCGCGGCGCCGCACGACGAGATGTACTCGCAGGCGATGTTCGATTTCTTCGATGACATGAAGAAAAAGGGCACCAAGATCGAGACGCTGTCGCTGTTCCATGAGGATACGATTTTCGGCACCGACTCTGGCAACGCACAGGCCAAGCTCGCCGCCGACCGCAATTACAAGGTGGTCGCCGACATCAAGTACCGCGCCAATTCGCCGTCGCTGTCGGCCGAGGTGCAGCAGCTCAAGACCGCCAATGCCGACGTGCTGATGCCGTCCAGTTACACCACCGACGGCATCCTGCTTGTGAAGACCATGGCCGAGCTTGGCTATAAGCCGAACGCGATTGTCGCCCAAGACGCCGGTTTCTCCGAAAAGGCGCTCTATGACGCGGTCGGCGACAAGCTCGAAGGCGTGATCTCGCGCGGTACATTCTCGCTCGACCTCGCGACGAAGCGGCCGATGGTCGGCACACTGAATGCGATGTTCAAGGAGAAGTCGGGCAAGGACTTCAATGACCTCACGTCGCGGCAATTCATGGGGCTGATCGTGCTCGCGGATGCCGTCAACCGGGCCAAGTCCACCGACGGCGAGAAAATCCGCGATGCCATGGTGGCGACCGACATTCCCGGCGAGCAGACCATCATGCCCTGGAAGCGCATCAAGTTCGACGAGATGGGCCAGAACAACGACGCCAATCCCGTGCTCCTGCAATATGTCGGCGGCAAGTTCGCCACCATCTACCCGCCGCAAGCCGCGGTGGCCGAGGCCGTCTGGCCGATGAAGTGAGCGGCGGGTCGGGGCAAGAGCAGTGACCACCGAGACGATCACACGACGTCTCCGCAGCCTCGTCATTGCGCGGACCCGTTGGCTCGCAATGACGGCGAATGTGGAGCAACGCCATTGACCGCCGAGACCATCATCCAGTCGCTGGCCAGCGGGCTTCTGATGGGGCTGCTGTATGGCCTCATCGCCGTCGGGCTAGCGCTGATCTTCGGCCTGATGGACGTCGTGAATTTTGCTCACGGCGAATTCCTGATGATCGCGATGTACGCGACGTTCTTCCTGTTCACATTCTTTGCCATCGACCCCCTGCTGGCGGCCCCGCTGGTTGCCGCCGCGCTGTTCGTGTTCGGTGCGCTGGCCTATCTTCTGATCGTGCGATTTGCGGTGCGGGCCAAGGCCAATGCCGGCATGGTGCAGATCTTCTCGACCTTCGGTCTGGCCATCGTGATGCGGGGGCTGGCGCAGTATTTCTTCACGCCGGATTACCGCAGCGTGCCGCATTCCTGGCTCGGCGGTAAAACCGTCTCCGTTGCCGGCATTTTCCTGCCCGAGCCGCAACTCGTCGGCGCGCTGGTTTCGATCCTGGCCTTCGCCGGACTGTATTTCTTCATCCATCGCACCGATTTCGGTCGCGCGCTGGAGGCGACGCGCGAAGACGCCGGCGCCGTCGCGCTGGTCGGCATCGACAGAAACAAGGTTTTTGCGCTGGGCTGGGGCCTTGGCGCGGCACTGGTCGGGCTCGCCGGCGCCATTATGGCGATCTTCTTCTACATCTACCCCGATGTCGGCGCCTCATTCGCGCTGATCGCCTATGTCACGGTCGCGCTCGGCGGCTTCGGCAGCGTGTTCGGCGCTTTTGCCGGCGGCATTATCGTCGGCCTCGTGGAAGCGACAACCGCGATGGTCCTGCCGCCGTCGCTGAAATCGATCGGCATCTATGCCGTCTATCTGCTGGTCGTCTTCATCCGGCCGCGCGGCCTGTTCGGGGCGATCTGATGGACAAGGCATTTGCCCAGCACCGCCGCCGCGATCTTCTGGTCGCCGCCGCTCTCATCATCGTGGCCGCGCTGCTGCCGCTGTTCGTGAAAGACGTCTATGTCCAGAACATCATGGTGCTGACCCTGATGTATGCGGCGCTGTCGCAGAGCTGGAACATCCTGTCGGGCTATTGCGGGCAGATCTCGCTCGGGCATGCGCTCTATTTCGGCCTCGGCGCCTACACCACCGCCTTGCTCTTCACCAAATTCGGTGTGCTGCCGTGGTTCGGCATGATCGCCGGCGGGCTGATCTCGGCCGTCATTGCCATGGCGCTCGGCTATCCCTGTTTCCGCCTGCGCGGACATTATTTTGTCATTGCCACCATCGTGATTGCCGAGACGGCGCTGCTATTGTTCCAGAACTGGACCTGGGCGGGCGCGGCACTCGGCATCGATATCCCCGTGCATCGGGATAGCTGGCTGACCTTCCAGTTCACGCGCTCCAAGCTGCCTTATTTCTATTTCGCACTCGTGCTCGCCGCGATCGCCTGGTTCGTCACCTGGTGGCTGGAAGATTCGAAGTGGGGCTATTGGTGGCGCGCGGTGAAGGATAATCCCGATGCCGCCGAAAGCCTCGGCGTGGTCGTGTTCAATTCCAAGATGGGCGCGGCCGCGGTGTCGGCCTTTCTGGTCGCGGTCGGCGGCAGCTTTTACGCGCAATTCGTCTCCTATATCGATCCCGACAGCGTCATGGGCTTCCAGTTCTCGCTGTTGATGGCGTTGCCGGCGGTGCTCGGCGGCATCGGTACTCTGTGGGGACCGATGCTGGGCGCGGTGATCCTGATCCCGCTGACTGAGCTGACGCGCTCGTTCATCGGCGGCTCCGGCCGCGGCGTCGACCTGATCGTCTATGGCACGCTGATCGTCCTGATTTCGCTGGCGCGGCCGCAGGGCCTCGTCGGATTGTTCGCGCGCCGTCGCAAGGCGAGCCCGGCATGACGGCCTTGCTTGAAACCCGCGCCGTCACGCAGCGCTTTTCCGGCCTTGTTGCCAACAGCGACGTCTCGATTTCGGTCGGACGCGGCGAGATTGTCGGCCTGATCGGGCCCAACGGCGCCGGCAAATCGACCCTGTTCAACCTGATTGCGGGCGCGTTCCCGCCGACCCAAGGCTCGATCTGGTTCGACGGCGAGGACGTGACGCGTCTGCCGGCCGCCGAGCGCTGCCAGCGCGGGGTGGGCCGCACCTTCCAGGTGGTGAAAAGCTTCGAGACCATGAGCGTGGTCGACAACGTCATTGTCGGCGCGCTGGTGCGAAATACCCATATGCGCGGCGCGCGGCGCAAGGCGCACGAGGTGCTGGAATTCTGCGGTCTCGATGCCCGCGCCGAGGTGCCGGCGAGCGAGCTCGTGCCGTCGGAAAAGCGGAGGCTCGAAGTGGCGCGCGCGCTCGCGACGGAGCCGAAACTGCTGCTGCTGGACGAGGTTCTCACCGGACTGACGCCGGTCGAGGCCCAGACCGGTGTCGAGCTGGTGCGGCGCGTGCGCGAACGCGGCATCACGGTGCTGATGGTCGAGCATGTCATGGAAATCGTGATGCCGCTGGTCGACCGCGCCATCGTGCTCGATCTCGGCAAGGTGCTGGTCGAGGGCAAGCCGACGGAGGTCGTGCGCGATCCGAAAGTCATCACCGCCTATCTCGGGGACCGTCATGCTGTCAGTGCGTGACGTCACC
>Ga0210384_10002605_pt1 | contig 21811 bp, 18 predicted proteins | sample IncBWH2MmetaG_FD_160574 | JGI IMG/M metagenome (GOLD analysis project Ga0210384, IMG submission 160574) | Forest soil microbial communities from Barre Woods Harvard Forest LTER site, Petersham, Massachusetts, United States - Inc-BW-H-2-M | ecosystem: Environmental > Terrestrial > Soil >...
CGGTGATTTCGCGCACCACCCGTTCCGCGCCTTCATGATCGCGCGCATAGTTCACAACCACCGCCGCGCCTTCCGCGCCGAAAGCTTTTGCAATGCCCGCTCCGATTCCTTTTGAAGCGCCTGTCACAATCGCAACCTTATTGTCGAGTCTTTTCATGATAGGTTCCTTTGTTCTACGTAGTTTGCCGCTTTGAGCTTCTTAGCACCGGATCCCGCCCATGCGGCAGGATCATCATCGCGGCGATGCACGGTGTCGGCAGGCGGCCCAACCGACCTTCAGGCGAATAGCTTGCGCGGATCCGCGCCCGGCCAGCGGGTCTGGTCGATGCGGCGGTTGAGGTCCTCGAGGTCCGCCTGCGGGACAGCGAGGGTGAAGGGGGTGATGGCGTCATTGGGAATGACCAGAGCCTTCCGGCCTCGGAGGTCGCCGCTCATCGGATCTCCAACGAGACGATCTTCCCGCCTTCAACCGCGAACAGATGCTGAAGCTCCAGAGGGCTGTTCGGGAATGCGCCAGCAACGCGTGCGGTCACGACCGTCAAGCCGTCCCGATGGGACATCGCGAGCGGCTCGACCGTGTGGTGGTACTTGGCTTTGGCGTCCTTCATCCAGCGTTTGATGGCATCGGGGCCCTCGACGGTACGTCCCTCGTCTCGAACGGTGGCCCACTCGCTGAAACACCGTGCCAGAGCCTCGAGATCCTGAGTCCTCTCGGCCTCGAAGAAAGCCGACACCGGTCCGGCAAGCACTATCGTCATGCTCCCTCCTGGGGTTCCGCTCCGAAGAATCGTGCCGAATCGCCCGGCGAGAGGCGTCGCCCAGCTCCAGACGCGTCGCATACGTCGCCTTCGCGTCCGACCTTCCATCCCCGAGCGGAAAACAGCTTGGTGGCGGCGCGCCCGAGGCCCGACGAGCTGCCGGTGGTGAAGACCGTTCTCGGCGTCATCGATCGATCCTCCTCACTCCCAAGCCGCCGGCAGCGGGATCATGGGCGCTGGCTTCCTGCCCTTGCCGGCGAGGCGCGGCTTCCTCCGGCCTGGCCTCGTCTTCCGCTTTCGCCGTGGGGGTTCGCTGCGCTTCATGCTACCAATGTCGCGCCGCGCGCTCGATGCGTCCAACACATCTTTACTATCGAAGCGATGCTCGTATGATATCGACATGGAACTACGGCACCTACGCTACTTCGTGGCGGTTGGAGAGGAGCAACACTACGGACGCGCGGCCGGGCGGCTGCGTGTGGCCCAACCCGCCCTGTCCCGCCAGATCCAGGACCTGGAGAGGGAGATCGGATTCCAAGTGTTCGATCGCCTTCCCCGCGGTGTCCGCCTCAACGCGGCGGGGAGGGCCTTGCTGGAGGACGCCCGGCTGATCCTTCAGCAGGTCAACGAGGCGACCATCCGCGCCGGGCGTGTTGCGCGCGGCCTCGCGGGGACGCTGCGGGTGGGATTCACGGAGAGCGCGTCGTGGCACGGCGTCGTTCCCACCTCATTCCTGCAGTTCCGCCAGGGGCAACCCGACGCTGAGCTGCAGCTCAGTCCGCTGAGCTCCCTGGACCAGGTCCAAGCCGTGCGCTCTGGCCAGCTGGATGCGGGCTACGTCTTCAACATGCCGAGGAGCGACGCGGAACTCGATCAAGTTCAGGTCGCTTCGCAGACGCTCGTACTCGCGGTGCCCAAGCGGCATCCCTTGGCGAAGTCGAGGAGCCTCCGCCTGCGCGACCTGACCGATGCCGCCTTCGTCTGGTTTCCGCGGCGGCAAAGCCCCGCCTACTACGACCGTCTCATGCAGGCGTGCTCCCGTGGCGGCCTGAAGGCCCCACGCATCGTCCAAGAGGCCATGGATCAGGCCACCTTGCTGAGCCTTGTTGCCTGCGGTCTCGGAGTCGCGTTCGTCAGCGACGCGACGCGCTGGCGCTGTCCGAAGGACGTCGCCCTGCGACCGGTCGTGGACCTGCACCTGCCGATCGCCTTCTCTCTCGTCTGGCGGAAGGACAATGCTTCGCCGTTGCTGGCGAGATTCGTGGCTGAAGTGCGGCAACGGCCCGATGTGCGGGCTCTTGCGAGGAGCGCTGAGTAGCGCCGGGTCGCAGCGCAGGCGGCCAACGCCCGCTCAGCGGGAACCCAAGAGAATTGCATTCACGAGGTCTGGGACCGTTGGGGCGCGAATGCGCACGAGGCCGCGGCGTACACAACTCTGCCAGCCACACGGCCGTTGAAACGGGCGGGATGCTGCCGGGCGTGGGCGCCCGGACGACTACGCGGGGCTGCTATCCAGGACTTCGCGTACCCTGCGCAGCAACGCACCCACCGTAAAAGGCTTCTGGAGAAACGAGGTCCCACGCGGTAGCTCCCGCTGAGACACGAGAGCGCGGGCCGTGTACCCAGACATGTATAGGACCCTGAGGTCGGGCCGCCCTTGCGTCAACTGCTCCGCGAGCGCGTTGCCGGTGGTCGTTCGTAGGACGATGTCCGTGAGCAGAAGGTCGACCCGGCGACCGGCGGTCGCCGGGCCCGCCTCCGGTCCATCGGAGGCCTCGAGGACCGTGTATCCGTGGTCCTCCAGGACCTCTCTCGCCAGGGAGCGAAGCGCGTCGTCGTCTTCGACCAGAAGGATCGTTTCGGAGCCCCGCAGCGGGAGGCTGGCCTCCTCGCCTGCTTCCGGGGCCAGCATCTGGTCGGCGCGCGGCAGGTAGATCTTGAAGGTGGTGCCGCGCCCCGGATGGCTGTAGACCTGGATGTGTCCGCTGCTCTGCCGGACGATGCCGTAGACGATGGAGAGGCCGAGCCCCGTGCCCTTCTCCCGCTCCTTGGTCGTGAAGAACGGCTCAAAGATGTGGTTTTGGACCTCGGCGTCCATCCCCTGTCCGGTGTCGCTGACCGACAGCATCACATGGGGCCCCGGCTTCAGGGCCAGGAACGTCCGCGCGATCGCCTCGTCGATTTCCACGTTGTGGGTCTCTATCACCAGGCGACCGCCGTCGGGCATGGCGTCCCGGGCGTTGACCGCCAAGTTCATCAAGACCTGCTCGATCTGTCCGGGATCGGCCTTGACGTTCCAGAGGTTCGGCTCCGTGACGGCGGCGAGGGCGATGTTCTCGCCGATCAGCGGGCGCAGCATCTTTTCCATACCGGTGACGACGGCGTTGAGGTTCGAGACTTGGGGCTGCTCGAGGCCCTTTCGGCTGAACGTGAGGAGCTGTCGGGTGAGCGCCGTCGCCCGCTCCGCGGCCTTGAGGACCTCCCTCAGCTTCCGGGCCCGGTCGTCGTCGGCGGCCAAGGTACGAATGACGATCTCGACGTACCCGGTGACTACCCCGAGGATGTTGTTGAAGTCATGGGCCACCCCCCCGGCCAGGCGCCCAACCGCGTCCATTTTCTGGGCCTGACGGAGCTGAGTCTCCAGCCGCCGCTCGGCCGAGATATCCTTGGCCAGCACCAAGCGTGCTTGCCAACCTCCGAAAGAAAGCGCCGTCGAGCGAATCTCCACGTCGATGACGGCTCCGTCCTTCTTACGGTGCCTCCAGAGGGTCGTGTTCCAGGATCCAGGGTCCACGAGGGCGCCCGAGAGGTCGGCGATGTCATTCGGCAAGGGGGGGATCTCGTCAGGGGGCCGAATGTCCAGAATGGTCATGCCCAGGAATTCCTCCTGGGAGTATCCGTAGTGCTCCACCGCGGCATCGTTCACGGCGAGGAATCGCAAGGTCTGGACGTCGTACACCCACATCGGGAAGGGGTTCCGCTCGAACAGGGTCTTGTACCGGGCCTCGGTCTCCCGGAGGGCCAGCTCGGTTCGCCGGTGCTCAGTGACGTCGCGGACGTCCACGACCATGCCGTGGGCCTCGCTGGCCACGCGACCGACGGCTTCCAGGGTCCGCCAGCCGCCATCCTTGTGTCGGACCCTGAACTGCAGGGAGACCGTGGTCCCCTCGGCCTTGAAGGCCTCCTCGAAAGTCGCCCGGACCCCCGCCACCTCCGAGGGCTCGACAAGGTCAAATGCCGACTTGGACTCGAGCTCGGAAGGCTGGTACCCGAGCACTCTGGCGACAGATGGACTGGCGTAGAGGACCGTTCCCTGGGCGTCAAGGAGTGCGATCACGTCCGAAGCGTTCTCGATCAGGGCCTTGAACGGCCCTTCCCGGCCGGTGGCTTCCTGGTCGGCGAGCTTCTTCCGAGGGATGTCCGCGAACACCCCGACCGCGCCGCGGACCCGTCCCTCGGCGTCCCGGAGGGGGGCGGCCGAGATGTTGACGTCGACGAGAGACCCGTCCTTGCGGCGCCGCGGCAACTCGACGCCGGTAATGGTCTCTCCGGCCAACACGCGCTGCAGACTCTCGTGGAAGCGCTCTTTCTGGTCGCTCGGGACGTGGGGAAGAGCCCCTCCGATCACCTCTTCCCGACGCCAGCCGAACAGGCGCTCCGCGGCCGGATTCCAGCCCTGGACACGTCCCTCGAGGTCAACGTCGATGACGGCGACGGGCGCGTCCTCGCTGAGCGCGCGCTTCACCGTTGGCGGCTTCCCGCTTGACGAACTGTGAACCCCACTGTGACGGTGACTGCGGAGCGCTTTCCCCATCGTCCCTCCCCTTTGTTCGGCCAAGGAAAGCTCCGCTCGGGAGATTCCCTAGACGACAACCGAAGGGCAATGCCTGAGGGGGGGCATCCGAAAACGACACCCTCAGGTTACACTAATATCTGTCTATTTCCGCATCAAAAATTGCACTGGTCACAGGATTACTGCTTCCCGGATCCCCTACGAGCAGGTCCGGACCGGTCTTGTCAGCTTTGGCGACGGAAGGCCTCGAGGCGTTCTAGGCGGCGCAACCGACAGGCATTTCGCAAGTTAGGGGGTTGACGCCACGTTCCGGTAGACCCGCCCCCCCTTCATGACAAAGGCCACGCGCCGGAGCGCGGTTATATCGGCGAGGGGGTCACCTTCGACCGCCAGCAGGTCGGCCTCCATCCCGGGGGCCAGCCTCCCGATCCGGTCGGCCAGGCCAAGAGACTCGGCGGCGCCGGAAGTGGCGGAGATGATGGCGTCGCTGGCAGCCTGTCCGCCCTCGCGCACGCGGCAGACGAGCTCCTCGGCGTTGCGCCCATGCGCGCCCGCGACGGCGTCGGTCCCGAAGAGCACCTTCAAGCCCTTGGTCGCGATCGCCCGTCGGAAGGTCGCAACGGCGAGCGGGACCGCCTTCTCCATGGCCGCGAAGCCTGCCTCGGTGTAGTTCTCGATCCCCAGGTACTTCGGCTTGTTCTCGAGATAGTTTTGGAAGATCAGGCCGCACTGGGGGTCGAAGTAGACGCCGCGATCTGCCATCAGCTTCAGCGCGTCATCGTCGGCGAGGGCGCCGTGCTCAACCTGCGTGCAGCCGGCGAGCGAAGCCCTTCGGATCGCCTCTGCGCTGTGGGCGTGCACGAGTGTGCGGAGGCCGAGCGCCTTGGCCTCGCCGCACGCCGCATCCAGCTGCTCCTGGGTCAACGTGGGGCTCCCGCCCTCCCGTATGCTCTTCGAGGCAAAGATCTTCACGAGGTCGGCGCCTTGGGTTTTCCTCTCGCGCACCGCCCGCCTGAAATCGTCAGGGAGCCCGGTGTTAGCGTCGAGCGGCTCGAGCGATGTGAGCAGCCGCGGTCCGGGCAGGCCCCTTTTGTCCATGGCGTCCTTCAGGTCCGCGTCCTCGGGCGAGCCCACGCTCTGGATCGTGGTGAAGCCCGCGGTCAGCGTGACGTAAGCGTTCGCCGCCGCCGCGAGGGCCGCCTGAGCTCCGCTCTCGCCATCGCTCTCGGTATGGAGGCGGTCCTTGGCATTGAAGTGCCACACGATGTGGTTGTGGACGTCGATGAGGCCCGGGAGGACCGTGAAACGAGAAAGGTCGTAGACGCGCCCGGACTTCCCGGTCGTCCCGCGGTTGGGCTCCACGGCGGCAATGCGGGTGCCCTCAACAGAGATCCTCACGTTGCGAAGGACGCCGCCGCGCCCATCCAGGACGCGGTCGGCTTGGATCGTGGTCGGTTCCTGGCCGGTGGCCGGCCCTAGTGTCCCAGTGACGAACCAGGCAGCACAGACCCAGATCCGGCGGCATTGCTGCAGCTTCATACCTCTCTCCTTCGCGGCTCAGGACGACACAATCTGTCGCGAACGGCTCAAGCTTCGCGAGTCCCGAGAAGTAGGCAGGTGAATTCAACAGGCCCTCTGTTACTATCTTGCCACGGCCGGGCGTACCATCGTGCTCGTAATCACAGGAGGGCCTATGAGCAAGCGGTTCTGGATCTCCGTGGTCGTTGTGTTCGTGATGTCGATGGCCTTCGGGTTCATCGTCCATGGCCTGCTCCTCGCTCAGGACTATGGGCAGCTCGCGAGCCTCTTCCGCTCCCCTGTCGACCAGCAACGGCACTTTCCTTTCATGCTGGTCGCTCATGCCCTAACAGCGCTCGGAATCGTCTGGATCTATTCTCGTGGTAAGGAGGACAAGCCGCCTCTGGCTCAGGGCGTCCGTTTCGGGATCGCGCTGGCCATGGTTATGGTCGTCCCGAAGTACTTGATCTACTGGGTCGTCCAGCCGATGCCGCACATGGTCGCGCTCAAGCAAATCGGCTTTGATACCATCGGTATTGTCCTGATCGGGATCGTCGTCGCACACCTCAACAAGTAGCGGGCGAACGTCGTGGAGCGGGTGCATATTGTGGCCAAGTCTCGGCCACCGCCCAAACTACGCCAACTTGGCTACATCGAACCGAACGAGTTGAGTTGAGCCTCCAACTCGCCTCGAAGAGCGTTGGCCACCATGACCGCAATCGCTATGGCAGTGATTGTCCGGATCGTCCAGCCCTCTGCCCGGTGCGGCAGACGCATGACCGAGTGCGCGCAAAACTTCAGGCTTCACAACCTGTCGAGCAAGGGCCGGAGCCTCGCGAGAAGCTGACTGGGTGTGGGGTATCCTCCGCGTCGGGTCAAAAACCCAGGGCGAAGAGGAGGGCCGACCTCACCTCTGCCATCCTTTGCGGCCCCAGGGTCGTGATGAGAGCCCCGATCCGACCTTTCGAGATCGTTTGCACGTGGTCGAGGTTGATCGCGCACTCCTTCGGCATTCCATCGGATTGCGTAAGAACGACCTCTGATGGGATAGCGCGTACCGTCGAAGTGACGGGAGCGATCGTCGCCTCAGCCAGGAATTCGAGCGCCGAGTCGCGTGTGAGGACAAGCACCGGCCGCTTCTTGTCAGGCTTCGAAAACCGATACCAGCGAATCTCTCCTCTGTGCATTAATCCGTCCACACCTGCTCGCTCTCCCATGAATCGAACTCGCCCCTCCGGACAGGTTTCATCTCGTAGCCCCGGCGATGCTTCTCCTCGAGGACCCTCAGCTGAACTTGCTTGAGGGCCTCGCGCAGAGCCCGGCGCGCGAAGGCTGAGCGTGTCGTTCCGAGGCGACGAGCGGCCTTGTCAACGGCATCGACCAACTCAGCGTCAAGGGTCATCTGGACGGTTCTCATGATCCCCCCGAATAGTTAGACTAATAGCTATTCTAATCCACATCCCAGTTCCTGAGAGCTCCGAAAAAACGGACCTCTTGGGCCCCCATTCCGGAGGTGGATCGGCGTCCTCGAGGGGGTGACGCCGATCAGCGTGGCTTCTACGCTGCGGCCCTGAGGGCCGACCGAATGAGACGGCTTGGTATTTCAGACAGGGGATGCTGGACCGGGCCTAAACCCTTGGGCAACTTCGGTTTGGCCTCCCCCCCATTTGGCCACCACCACCGGACCAGCCGCCCGGGACTTGACGGATCTGAATCCGGTTGTATAGTTCAGGTATGAACGACTTGGCACCCGGGGCTCGGGCCGGGAAACTCATCTTCTTCCTGCACACGGTTGAGGAGCGGCTGGAGGCCGCGCTCGAGCCCTTCGGGCTCTCTGTCGCGAAGTTCGGCGTGCTCGCCAAGCTCGTGGCGGCGGGCGAGCCCCTTCCCCTCGGCACGCTGGCGGAGCGCATGGCCTGCGTCCGTTCGAACATGACCCAGCTCATCGACCGCCTGGAAGCGGACAAGCTCGTGAGGCGCGTCGACGATCCCGGTGATCGCCGCTCGATTCGCGCGGAGCTCACGAAGGAGGGCCGGGAGCGCTATGCGGAGGTGCTCAAGATCGTCGAGCAGACGGAGTGCGAGCTCTTCTCGGGGTTGCCCGAGAATCAGCAGGACATCCTCCTCCAACTGGTGGGCTCCCTAAACTGCGGTGAACGTTGAGTTTTCTTTAGGGAACATAGTTCACAGATGCACCGTCTATACGTGTAGTTTTGGGCTTTCCATGATCGACCGAAGAGTGTCCGCCGCCGAGCCGCTCAGACGTCGAACATACGAAGGCAAGGAGCTTCCCCCGATGACAAAGCGGATGTTGTTCATGCTCAGCGCGATGGCCCTCTTCATTGCGGCCCTCGGCTCGGTCAAGTTCTTCCAGATCAAGGCCGCCATCGCCCAGGCGTCGTCCTTTCAGCCCCCGCCTGAGGCCGTCACGACGGTTGTGGCCCAGCAGGAACAGTGGCCCGCCACTCTGGATGTGATCGGTACCATGGTCGCCGTCCACGGCGTGACCGTGAGCGCCGACCTGCCCGGCATCGTCGACCGGATCTATATCGAGTCCGGCCGCGCGGTGCAGGCGGGGGACATCCTGGTCGAGCTCGACACCCGGCAGGAGCAGGCCCAACTCGCCGCCGCCATCGCCGCCCGCGACCTGACCCGCGTGAGCCTCGACCGCACCCGCGGTCTCGCGCAAGAGGGGATCCTCTCCCAGGCCGACGACGACCGCGCCGCCGCCGAGCACAAGCAAGCCGAGGCTCGGGTGGGCGAGATCCAGGCCACGATCGACCGGAAGCACATTCGCGCGCCGTTCTCGGGAGTCGTCGGGATCCGCCAGGTCAACCTCGGTCAATACCTGAGCGGCGGCACCCCGGTGATTCCGATGCAGTCGCTCGACCCCATCTACGTCAACTTCAACGTTCCCCAGCAAGAGCTCGGCCGCGTGCGCATCGGCGGAGACGTGCGCGTGCACGCGGAGGCCGTGGACCCCGAAGGCTTCGTGGGCAAGATCACGGCCGTCGATTCCGTGGTCGACGAGGGCACTCGGAACCTAAAGATCCAGGCCACCCTGGCCAACCCCCAGGGCAAGCTGCGGCCGGGAATGTTCGTGGACACCCAGGTTCTCATCGCGGCCAGCCACGACATCATCGCCCTCCCAGCCTCCGCCGTGAACTACGCGCCCTACGGCAACTCCGTCTTCGTGGTCGAGGAGCTCAAGGGACCCAAAGGCGAGACCTACCGGGGCGTCCGCCAGCAGGTGGTGAAGCTGGGCATCGCCCGCGGCGACCAGGTGGCCGTCCTCTCCGGCCTCCGCGCGGGCGAGGAAGTGGCGACCTCCGGCGTGTTCAAGCTGCGCAACGGGGCCGCCGTGCACGTGAATAACCAGGTGCGGCCGGCCAACGAGGCCGCGCCCAAACCCGAGGACAACTGACGTGAAGTTCACCGACCTCTTCGTCAAGCGCCCGGTCCTGGCCGTCGTCGTCAACCTGGTTATCCTCATCGCCGGCCTGCAGTCCATCCGCTCGCTGAGCGTGCGCCAGTATCCGCGCAGCGACATCGCGGTCGTCCGGGTGACGACCACCTACGTGGGGGCCAGCGCGGACCTCGTGCGCGGCTTCATCACCACCCCGCTCGAGCGTGTGATCGCTAGCGCGGACGGCATCGACTACATGGAGTCCTCCAGCGCCCAGGGCCTGAGCTCGATCATCGTCCACTTGAAGCTGAACTACGACACCAACGCCGCCCTCACCCAGGTCCAGGCCAAGGTAGCGCAGGTGCGGAACGACCTCCCGCCCGAGGCGCAGGCGCCGGTCATCGAACTGGAGACGGCGGACAACCAGTTCGCCGCCATGTACCTGGGCTTTTCCGCGGACAACCTGGACGAGAACCAGATCACCGACTACCTCACCCGCGTGGTCCAGCCGAAGCTCTCCGCCGTGAGCGGCGTCCAGCGCGCGGACATCCTCGGCAATCGGACGTTCGCGATGCGGATTTGGCTCAAGCCGGACAAGATGGCGGCGCTGGGCATCTCTCCCTCCCAGCTGCGCGACGCGCTGACGAAGAACAACTATCTCTCCGCCCTCGGCAAGACCAAGGGCTCCATGGTGTCGGTGAATCTCGTGGCCAACACGGATCTCCGCACCCCGGAGGAGTTCCGCCAGCTGGTAGTCAAGAGCAAGGACGGGGTGGTGGTGCGGCTCGGCGAGATAGCGGACGTCTCGCTGGGGTCGGAGAACTACGAGGAGGACGTCCGGTTCAACGGTCAGGTCGCCACCTTCATGGGCGTATGGGTGCTCCCCACCGCCAACTCCCTCGAGGTCGTCAAGAAGGTTCGGGAGACCCTTCCCGAGATCGCGGCGCAGCTGCCGGCGGGCATGAAGCTGGGCGTCCCCTATGACTCCACGGCCTACATCCAGGACGCCATCAACGAGGTCATCAAGACCCTCAGCGAGACGCTCCTCATCGTGGTGATCGTGATCTTCCTGTTCCTGGGCTCCCTGCGGTCGGTGTTGATTCCCGTCGTTGCCATCCCCATCTCGCTGGTGGGGGCGGTGTTCCTCATGCTGGCGGCGGGCTTCACCATCAACCTGCTGACGCTCCTGGCCATCGTGCTCTCCGTCGGCTTGGTCGTAGACGACGCCATCGTCATGGTCGAGAACGTGGAGCGGCACCTCCACCTAGGCAAATCGCCCTTCCAGGCGGCGATCGATGCTGCGCGCGAGCTGGTGGGCCCGATCATCGCCATGACCATCACCCTGGCCGCCGTTTATGCCCCGGTCGCCCTCCAGGGCGGCCTCACGGGGGCGCTCTTCCGCGAGTTCGCCCTCACCCTGGCCGGCGCGGTGATCGTTTCCGGCGTGGTCGCGCTCACCCTCTCCCCCATGATGGGCTCCCGGCTGTTGCGGGCGGGCGACACGGACAAAGGCTTTTCGGGAGTGATCAACCGGCGGTTCGAGGCCGTGCGTCGCCTCTACACGAAGGCCCTCTCCTGGACGCTGCGCGATCGGCCCGCCGTCTTCGCCCTCTGGGCGATCGTCATCCTGCTGGCGGTGCCGCTCTACTTGTTCTCGCAGAAGGAGTTGGCGCCCATCGAGGACCAGGGCGTGGTCTTCGGATACATCCAGGCGGCCGCCAACTCCACCCTTGACCAGACCAAGCTGTTCACGGCCAAGGTCTACGAGGTCTACAAGTCGTTCCCCGAGTCGGACAGCATCTTCCAGATCATCTCCCCCACTGGGGGCTTCGGGGGCATGGTCACCAAGCCCTGGAGCCAGCGGACCAAGACCGCCGAGCAGCTCATGATGGAGTCGGCCGGGAAGCTGTCGAACATCCCGGGCATCCGCGCCATTCCCCGGACGCCGGCCCCGCTTCCCGGCGGCGGCGACTTCCCGGTGGACCTGGTGATCGCCTCCACCGCGGAGCCAAAGCAACTGAACGAAGTGGCCAACAAGCTCGTGATGAAGGCGTTCGGCAGCGGGCTGTACATCTTCGCCGATGCCGACCTCAAATTCGACCAGCCGCAGACGGAGGTGGTCTTCAATCGCGACAAGGTCCGATCCCAGGGCGTCGACTTGAGCCAGGCCGGGCGCGACCTCTCGACGCTGATGGGGGGCGACTACGTCAACCGTTTCAGCATCCAGGGGCGCAGCTACAAGGTCATCCCGCAGGTGAAGCGCACGGAGCGTCTCACCGCCGATCAGCTCCAGCAGATGTACGTGAGCGGACCCGGTGACAAGCTGGTCCCGCTCTCCACCTTTGCTAGCTTGAAGACCAGCACCGAGCCACGGGAGCTGAAGCGCTTCCAACAGCTCAATGCCGTCCGCATCCAGGGGGTCATTCCCCCTGGGGTTCCCCTCGACCGCGCGCTCAGCGCCCTCGAGGATGAGGCCCGCCGCATCCTTCCTCCCGGCTTCACGATCGACTACGCCGGGGAGTCGCGGCAGCTCCGCACCGAGGGCAGCAAGTTCATGGCGACGTTCCTGCTCTCGGCCATTCTTATTTATCTGGTCCTGGCCGCGCAGTTCGAGAGCTTCCGGGATCCCTTCATCATTCTGGCCGGCTCGGTCCCGCTGGCCATCTCGGGAGCTCTCGTTTTTTCCTTCCTCGGGTTCACGACCCTCAACATCTACAGCCAGGTGGGCCTCATCACGCTGGTGGGTCTGGTCTCTAAGAACGGCATACTGATCGTGGAGTTCGCTAACCACTTGCAGGAGATGGGCCGGGACAAGCTCGCCGCCGTGGTCGATGCCGCGGCCACGCGACTGCGCCCGATCCTGATGACCACCGCCGCCACCGTGCTCGGCCATTTCCCGCTCGTGCTCGCGACCGGGCCGGGGGCCGGCGCCCGCAACAGCATCGGCATCATGCTCGTCAGCGGCATGATCATCGGCACCTTCTTTACGCTGTTCGTGGTGCCGGCGATCTATCTGCTGGTGGCGCGGGCGCGGGTGCCCGCGTTATCGGAGGTGGCGCTCCCGGAGCTGGCCGAGGCGGTCTAAGGGCCGATCCCTAGGCTTCCGGTGCCCACAGGGGCCCGGAACAAGCGCGCTTGGTGAAGATCCCCTGGCCTCACCGATCCTCTGGTTCGGGCGTCCGGGGACTTCCCCTAAGACGTTGAGGCTAATCACCTTAGGTCATTTGCCCGTACTGGGAGGGGCTGGAGCCGGTCTACCCCGACGCGGCAAGGGCCCCCGGCGCGCAGCGAGTCAGGTTCTACGGCGGGTAAGCGGCGGACGCTGGAGTATCCTGTTAGAAGGAGGGATGCCATAAGGCGCACGACACTGGATCGGCCATCCATGGCAATGCTGCTGGTCGTGTTAGGAGGGGCCGCGTTCGTCTCCCCGACGAGGGCAGAGGAGCAGGCCCTGCTGCGGCTCGACGCCGTTGCCATGAACCTCGGCGGTCGCACCCGGCTGGGGATTGTCGAGATCGCCATCGAGCGATGGTCGACCGAAGAGGAACGCGAGCAGCTCCGGGCTGCCCTGATCGAGAAGGGCTCCGGAGCACTCCTGAGCACCCTTCACAAGATCAAGCCCCGCGCCGGTTACATCCAGACCCGAACGAGCCTGGGCCGGGATATTCAATACGCCCGCGAGGAACCCTTGGGTGACGGGGGGCGGCGCATAATCATCGCGACCGATCGCCCCATGAGCTTCGGGGAGCTGGAGAGGGACCAGTCCCGTGTTGAGTATGAGTTCACGTTTGCGGAGATCCGACTGACCAATGGCGGCAAGGGTGTGGGCAAGCTCGTGACGCCGGCGAAGATCAGCTGGAACAAGGACACGCGCACGGTGGAGATTAGGAACTGGAACCTGGAGCCCGTGCGCCTGACGGAGGTGGAGGTCGTGGGGTCAAAATAGCGAGCCCCAGGGGGATATTTTGTTCCACGCCGCAGATGGAGAGCGGTCGTGCTGACGTTCTCCGGCCCACAGACAGTACCGGCCCCTGAGATCGTACAAACGAGGGTCTTTGCAAGGAAGGTAGCGGCCCTTGCAGGGATCGCTCTTGACCACGAATCGTCGGGCCCTTCCTGAGCGGTTGGCAGAAATCGACGCTGCCCTCAATCGCGAAGCGAGCCTGGACGATGTCCAGGCCGCACCTAGTCACGCCGACGAAGCTCTACGGCGCGAGGCGCAGGGCACCCAGCTCTTGCGCCTCGCTTCACTGGACCGGAGAAGTCAGCGGTTTGCCCTTCTCGACAACGAAGGTCACCAGCAGCTTGACCGGCGTTGCGCCCGCGTTTTCTCCCCAATGAACCTTGCCAGCCGGAACAAAAAAGACCTCGCCTGGTTTTACCGTCGTGATCGGTCTGTCCTCGACGCCAAGGGTGAGAGTGCCCTCGCGAACATAACCGAAGATGTCGCCGGGATGCGTGTGCTTCGGTTCTCGCGCCCCCGGCGTAAATTCCACCTCGGCCATCACTCCCTCGTGGGCGGGAAAATTACTCAGGTCTTGCTTCGTCAGAATCGTCCGTTTGGCACCTGCCTGCTGAGCATGCAGCGCAGGAGCCGAGGACAAACCCACGAGAGCAACGAACGCGAGTACTCCGATGACTCCCGTCAAGTTCGAGCGGTTCACAAGTACCTCCCTGCAGTGTGAATTTGTGTCAGCCCGTGAGGCTTCAGAGTGTCTTCACACTTCGCGTCTTGCCCAGAAGCGTTCCCGTCTGCCGTTTCACCATAGGCCCAACTCAGTGGGCTGTTCAAACCTCGTCAGCTTTCAAGAGTGCCGTGCCTTCGCCGAACGAAGAGCTCAGCATTCTCCGTCAGCCTCGCAGGTACCTGCTGAACCAGTCTAGCGTGCGCTGCCAGGCCAGCTTCGCGGCGGTTTCGTCGTAGCGGGGTGTCGTGTCGTTGTGAAAGCCGTGGTTGGCCTTGGGATATATGTAGCCTTCGTGCGGCACGCCAATGGCTGTGAGGGCCTTGTCGTAGTCGGGCCACGTCGCCGCCAGCCGGGTGTCGAGCTCGCCGTGGTGCACCAGAACCGCCGCCTTGATCTTCGCGACGTCTGCCGGTTCGGGCACCGCGCCGTAGAAGGAAACGGCTGCGGCAAGATCAGGAATGCGGGTGGCGAGCATGCTGGCGGTGCTGCCGCCAAAGCAGAACCCGACCACGCCGAGCTTGCCCGTGCTATCAGGACGAGCCTTCAGCCAGTTGGCGGCAGCCACGAAGTCCTCTGCGAGCTTCGGTTTGTCCACCTTCTTGAATAGCTCAAGTCCTTTTTCGTCATCGCCCGGGTATCCACCGACCGATGTCAGGCCGTCGGGCGCAAATGCCATGAAATCGGCCGTGGCGAGCCGTCGCGCGACGTCTTGGACATAGGGGTTGAGGCCCCGGTTCTCGTGGACGACGAGGACCGCGGGCCACTTCGAGCCGCTCGCCGGCCGAACAAGATACCCCTTGATCGAACCGTTGCCCATGGGCGACTGTACCGTCGCGCTCTCGGCCTTGATGCGCTTGTCGTGGGGCGGCACTTGCTCCGCCCAGGCGTAGTTGGGCTTGAGCACTTCGAGGAGCGCCGCTGCCGTGAGGCCCCCAACGGCGTACTTGCCGGCACGGTCCAGGAACGCCCGACGACTGATGTCACCGTGAACGTAGAGGTGAAAGAGGTCTAGCAGTTCCTGCGGGAAGTCGGCCGCCCTCTTTCGTTCCATGGCAATGCTTCCTCACTTCGTGCTTGATTCACGCCTTCGAAATCGCCGCACTCGACGGCGGGAGGCGAGAATATCACACCTGAGGTCGGCGGCCGCGGCTACCACCGCCGCGGCGGCTCCACCAAGCGCTCGGTCCTGACGGACGAAGCTACCGGCGCCGCGCCCCGTGACGCCTCTCGCAAGTCGCGATGCCGGAGCGCTTCAGTCGACGTTCGAGGCCGCGTGATGCAGGCTCATGCTGTCCCCGTCTTCGTTCTTCAGCTCCCGGAAGACGATGGCGGACACGACCGTCAGTGCGCCGAGGACAAGGAACGCTTCGTGAATCCCGTGCCTCATCTGCATTGGATTGGAATGAAATCGATCGGGGAGGAAGAGTGTGGTTGCTAGGGAGGCCGCTGCGACGCCGAAGCTCATCGACATCTGCTGCATCGTGCTCACGATTGTGCTCGCCATACTTGTCTGAGTCGGGCTGAGAGCGGCGTACGCGAGTGTGTTCATGCTCGTATATTGAAGCGAGGAAACGAATCCAAAGCACAGTCCCTGAAGCACAATGAGCCAGACGGGCGTGGTGGATCCAATCGTGGCGAATAGGCCGATGATCGCGCCGAGCATGACCGTATTGACAAGCAGCGTCCCTCGGTAGCCGAAGCGCGTGAGGATCCCAGGAATGACCATCTTCAGGCCTATCGCTGCGATCGATTGAGGCATGATCAGGAGACCCGACTGAACGGGCGAATACCCGAGCCCGACCTGGTAGAGCAACGGAAGCAGGAACGGCATTCCTCCGGCACCCAGCCTCGTAATGAAGCTGCCGCCCACGGCGACGCGTAGCGTCCGAATGCGAAAGAGGTCGAGGCGCAAGAGCGGGTGCGCCACCGCGATCGCGTGCCGCCAATAGCCTAAGATCAGCACAGTTGAAATCGCCAAGAGGCCCGCCATTTCGGCCGCCCTCAGCGTGTGCTCGCCGAATATCTCGAGAACATAGGACAAGAGCGCGAGACCGGAGCCAAAGAGGATCAGTCCGACGAGGTCCAGTTCATCGCTGTGTTCGGCCCGATAGTCCGGCAAGTAGCGATGGACGACGTAGAGTCCCAGGAGCCCGATGGGCAGGTTGACGAAAAAGATGAGACGCCAATGGAACAGCCCGACGATCAACCCGCCCACTAGCGGTCCCAGCATGGGACCAATGAGCGACGGGATCGCAACGAAACTCATAGCGCGGACGAGCTCGGACTTGCCGAACGTGTGTACGAGGGTCAGGCGCGCAACAGGAACCATCATCGCTCCACCGCAGCCCTGCAAGAGTCGGCAAGCGACGAGCATGTGGATGCTGGTGGACACACCGCAGAGAACCGAACCAAGGGTGAAGATGCCGATCGCGGAGGAAAAGACGCGACGGGTTCCGTAGCGGTCGGCCAGCCAGCCGCTGACGGGTATGAAGACCGCGAGGCTGATGGTGTAGCTCGTGAGGACGGCCTTCATGCTCAGTGGCGCCACGTGAATCGCTGCCGCGATTGCCGGGACCGCGGTTCCCAGGATGGTGGAGTCGAGAGACTCCATGAAGAATGCTATGGCCGCCAGCCAGGGCAGGACTCGTTTGACCGACGCGCTCGGCAGCGGCGAGACTGCCCTTCGCGCGGTGGGCTCGGCTTCGAGCATTATCGCTCACTCAGGCCGGGGCGACGGGCCCTCAGGCCTATCACTGTGACTCGTGCAATTGTGAGCGCCTTTGAGGCCTCCCTGCCCAGCTTCCGGCGCAGCGAGTTCGGCGCTGTGATTCAGGAACCTCCCGGCCCTCCGATCTCGTACTCCCGAACCCGGTAAACAGTGAAGTTCTCCGGCTTATCCGGATCGTAGAGAACTGATTCAAGAGCCGTGCGACACGTCCTAAGTCGCGTTTTCCAGACTGCTGGCGCAGAGGACGATAGCGTAACAGCAATGAATGGCCCGGTCATCTCGCTTGCGTCGCTCTCCGCGGCCTCCAGCGGACACGCCAGCGCGGGACCCGACTGGATATGCGTGCAGGCCCGACCCCAATCAGCGCCTGCCAGATACTAGAATTGGACGCCTCGCTGTAGCCCGGCCAATTCAAAAGAGCGGACCCCAGTGCCCCGCGCCTCTTGAAAGAGCGCACGGACCAACTGGTCTTGAAGCGGTGACCGCTACCGACAGTGGTGGAGTTCGGTCCTCACTCGCATGAATTGAACTTGAACGATGCGATTCGGGTGCTCCAGTTAAAGCTCCCGGTCGTTTTCATGTATTCCTGAGCGTACCAGAACGTGCAATCGTCCTTCGGATCGACGCTCATACTGCTGTAATCACCCCAACGGCGGAAGGATTGCACCTGCACGCCACCGCCAGTTACCAAGAACGTGGGAGCTTCCATCGTCCCCAAAGGATCGGTCGGAACCCGCCCCACGACTGCCACGCTGGGGAAGAGGCCGCTGCTGGAGGCGCTGAAGCCCAGCGCGATGTTCCCCACGGCATCCATGGCGATACTCCCCATCCAGTAGTTGATGTTCGGGTCAATAACGGTGCCCTGCTGGAAGACAAACGGGGACGAGCTGGGATTCCTAATCTCGTACCAACGGACGCCCGCCTCCGCGCCTCCTTCGATCGTGTGGTTCACGACCAGAGCCTCATGGTCGCCAAAATTGCGATAGGCAAGCCGGTACATGACGCGGTCACCCAAAGAGTCCACTTTCTCACCCGGGTTCGGCTCCGTAATGCAGGCCCGTGTGCTCAAGGAGCACGGTTCGGCAAACGGTGCCACCGGAATCAGCGTGGGCCCGATAAACGTAGAGTTGGCGGGATTTCCGAAGTCCACGTGGAATCGGAAGAAGTTCAGGTCGGTCGCGTCCGCAAGGCCGACCATAAAGTTGGGGGACCCGGCCGGCGGCGGCGTTCTTCCGTCCAGGTCCGCCGGCAACAGACTAGAGACGTTCGGTGACTCTTGGAAGCAAACAATCTTGGCGGCATGCCCGGCGAGCATATTCGCACGATCCAGCGCGCAAGCCATCGCCCCGCTGAAATGCGGGCTGAAAATATTGGCGGTCACGTAGTACCCGTCGGGCCAGACTCCGAGCTTGGGGTAGTCCGGGAAATTCGTATTGGGTGATGGGAACGAGAACGCGTACCGATTGTAGAAACCCGTGGCGTCTGAGGTGGTTGAGACAGCCAAACAGTACATGAACGGCGGAGCGAAAACAGGCTGGGCAGCTACCCAACGGTCCGCCTGCTTGTCGTATTGGATGATAATGTCCCCGTCGTTCCGCGCTTCACAGGCTCCCCCAAAGCCTTTCCAAAAAGCGTTCCCCGGCGTTGGACCCATCACTACTGCACCAGTCGTCTTGTCGAACACTTCAAATGTCACGTTGACCCATTCCACGAATTGCGTCGCCCCAACCGCGCCGTTCGTGTCCGGAGGCACGAATGGACCACCGCTCGCGACGGTCTGCGCGGCGTCCAGGCCGTCAAAGTCGAGCGAGGTGGCTACGCTGACCGGTGCACCTGCCGGTACCTGCGCGACCGAATCCGTCTCGGAGCTCTTGAATGGCGAGTGCGTTTGCAAAGCTGGCTGACCCAACTGACGATTGCCGGTGGATACTAGAGCTGGCTTTGCCATATCTCTTAACGAGCGCGAACCAAGGTCGTGTTTGATCTCTTGCAATACCGTCGGGATGTCGTGTGAGTCCTGCGCGCGCGCCGCAATCGGAAAGAAGGGCGCGAAGCACATCAACACCGACGGTATCGTCGAAACAACCCTTACTTGTGCTTTCATAGCGAGTGCCTCCCATCCGGAAGTGTCGGACCTCGTTGTGTTCGAAAAATGAACGTCGCCGCTCTGGGGGGACCATCCAGGCAGGATGCGCGGTACCTCTCTAGTCTAGTCACCGCCATGAGACAGCTACCTCCCGAGCACCGTACATCCGCACCGGGCAGCAGTCAACGTTGCTTCCTTGAGGCACGCCCGCCGGGCCGTGAGGTCTTTGTCACTCATAGTGCGTTTTCTCCCTACGGCTCCTGGTGCCAAGGGCCTTGCTTGGCTTGATACGCACAGTTCGCCCGGGTGGGATGGGGACCACCTGGCCCGTCTTGGGGTTGCGCGCGACCCCGAGCTTCTTTGGCTTTACCATGAGGTGCCCAGAAACCCCGAATCTCAATCCTCTCCCTCTCTCAATGGAGGACTGCAGCTCATCCAGGATCACCTCGACCGCCTTCTCGGCCTTTGGGATAAAGGGGTGATCCAGGCAGTGCGCCACCGAACGCCCCCGGGGGGGGCACTCGCCCCGGCCGTAGTGGCCGACCGCCAAGAATGATGACGGCGCCCAGGACTTGAGAGGGCGGAGGACCTCTTAACCTTCTCCTTGTACTGTAGGCCCTACCCCCAGCTTGTCGTTGACCGCCACCTGGAGGTCTTGCTTCCCCCCGAGGTACCGCTCGGTCGTCTGGACGGAGGCGTGCCCCAGAAGAAGCCGTTTGCTGTCCGTACCCCAAGACGAATCCCGGACCTACCGCTCTTGAGCAAGCGCCGTGAGCATCCGCTGCAGCCTCTCCGCAGGGAGCCATTGCCCTCGAATCATCACGCCCAGCGGTCGCTTCAAGCAACCAAGGTCCACGAGCGGGTTGGTTTCGACGAGGAGGAGATCGGCCCGCTTCCCCACGCTTACAGTACCGAACTCATCTTCCTTTCCGAGGAACCGAGCCGGCACGACCGTCGCCGTCTGCAGCGCTTCAAAGGGCGTGAGACCGATCTCTACGAGGATCTTTAGTTCCCGGTGAGCGGAGGCGCCCGGTATCACGAACGGATTCCCCGGCGTGTCAGTTGCCAGAATCAGCGGTACACCCGCATCGTGGAGACAATGGGTCAGTCTTCGAGTGAACCTCCCATAGTTCCGGAAGACCACCCCTTGCCATCCTGGCAGTAGGTCCACGCCAGCGAGGACTTGCCACCGCTCACGGACAGAGCGCAGCATCGAGTTAAAAGCAGACTCCTGAAGCAGGCGAAGGCGTTCGTCGGGACTCGCAAGCGTTGTGTCATAGAGAATGAGCGTAGTCTCGACTAGGATGCCGGCCTGGCGGGCCCTGCGAGCCACTCGGGTGATCCCAGCGTCGCTGCTGCGCCAGAGAATAGGCAACCAGTGAGCCATTCCCCACACCAACATCAGCGCGGCGACCGTAACCAGCGACAGGTGGATTCGCATCGCGATATACACCGTCCGCCGCCGCCAGATGTCTACGGCCACGATCGCCATTCTTGCCGCTAGGATGGCCATCGCGACGCCAAGTCCACTAGCCAACAAGAGCCCGCCAACACTCCCATCGAGAATGAGGAGCACGCAGAGGCCCGCCGCGACGATCGCCGTGCCAGCGAAGAACAGAGTGACACTCAACATGCGGGACGGGATTGCAGGGCGGCCCGTGGCCGTTCGCCTCCGGATGCGGCGAACGAGCGGGCCTACTAGCCAACCGATGCAGCTGAGCAGAAGAAACGACAGAGGCACTGCGACCAGAAGGAGGTACCGCCTCATCCGCCATTGAGGCAGGAAGTAGAGAGGGACGAGTTCCCCGACATGGGCCAGCGGCTGGTGCGCTTCAAGCAGGGCGCTTAGTCCGAGGTTCACGGGCGCATGTCCAATTAGGGGAATCCCAGCGCGGCGCGCCACTGAGACCATCCTCTCGTACGCAGGGCGTGACAGCCACTCAGTGGTCAGGTATTCGCCGGTCCGGGTGTCCACGATCTGGTGGTACTTGACGACGTCGTAGCCAGCACGGGCCTGGCCGAGGACCTCCCGTTCTACCTCGTCCGGCGTTCGGACCCGCGGCTCGTTGATGAACTCCCCGGACGTATAGAGATTGGGTGCGAGGAGGCCTCCCTTCTGTATGCGCTCGCGTAGGGCAAGATGCTCGGGCCCACCTCGCAGGTTGAGTACGGTTGTTATTCCGTAGGCGAGGAAGAGTGGTGCATCGCCAAAGTCGGGTCGGGCGTGCACAAACTCGTCGAGGTGAATGTGCATGTCCGCCAGGCCAGGCATCAAGTAGCGTCCGGTCCCATCGATGAGCGTCGCGTCCTTTGAGACGAAAGTGGCGCCCGCCGGGCCGATGGCAGCAACTCGCCCGTCACGCACGATGACGGTCTGCCCTGGCGTCACCCCTTCGTGCTCCATTGAGACCACGTTGACATTGACGAAGGCGGCTACAGGAGGCTCGTGAGTAGGCTGGGCGGCGGACGCAAGAAGAGACGCAGGCACCACGATAGCCACGCCCAACATGAGCGGAAAGAGCCTGTTCCGAAGAACCCGCCGCTGCGCACCAGCGAAAGACACCGCTATCCCCCGACCATCCTTAGTCTCGGAACGCACCCTGCGGGCGGAATGTTCGGAAAAAGCGTCGTGCTGTAGCCTGGCGGAGCGGCGGCGCGGTCGGTTGGGTTGAGTGACGGGTTTGACCCCCGGAAAGAGCGGCCCGGGGGTGGGCGCTCGAGAGACTCTCTCACTCCCGGGCCACGCTACTACGCGGGGGATCCCAGCCTCTTACCCCCGCTTAGGACAGTCCCATCCCTAGCTTGTCGTTGACCGCCACCTGAAGGTCCTGCTT
>Ga0210384_10002607_pt1 | contig 21805 bp, 25 predicted proteins | sample IncBWH2MmetaG_FD_160574 | JGI IMG/M metagenome (GOLD analysis project Ga0210384, IMG submission 160574) | Forest soil microbial communities from Barre Woods Harvard Forest LTER site, Petersham, Massachusetts, United States - Inc-BW-H-2-M | ecosystem: Environmental > Terrestrial > Soil >...
CACGGCGCCGATGCCGCGGGAGGCTCCGGTGATGAGGGCGGTTCCCTTTGGGTTCGATGTAGTCATGGTGTTTCTCGTGAGGTGCCAAGTTCAGAAGTCGTCCGCTTACAAGTTGCCTGCTGCGTTCGCTCAAAGACCAGGCAGGTTGTAGTCGCGTGGGCATACAGCTTTCCGTCTGGGCCCACGATGCGCCCTTCCGCCGTTGCAACCTGTCTGCCAGTGTGAAGTACCTTTCCCTCGGCGCGCACCAGTGGCACGGCGTCCGTCAGGGCGCGCACGATATTCAGTTTGAGTTCCAGGGTGGTGTAGCCCCTGCCGACCGGCAGCGTCGAATGCACGGCGCAGCCCACCGCCGAGTCGAGGAGCGTTGCGAACCAGCCCCCGTGCACCGTGCCAAGCGGGTTGTAATGCCGTCGACCTGGTCTTCCCTGGAAGATGGCCGCGCCGTATTCCATATGGATCGGCACGAAGTCGAGCGTGTCCCCGATGGGCGGGCGCGGCAATTCGCCCGAAAAGATGGCCTCGAACACTTCCAACCCCGTACGGCCTGCAAGCTGATCCTCTCTCGCATACCCGACAGTCTTGGCGAGCCGAGCACGCACCGCGTTCTCTTCCGCCTGCCATTGCGCCGTAGCGTCCTTCACGTTCATCGCTAACCTTTTGTTATGTCGAAATAACTATTGCATATACAACAATTGTAGGTACAATAAAATTCATGGAAACTTCTGTCAAGCCCCAAGGTTGCACAAACTTGAAATTGCGGCAGCTGGATCGCGTCGTGACGCGTCACTACGACACCTATCTCAGCGCCGCCGGCATAAAAAACACTCAATACTCGCTGCTTTCGCATGTCGCGGCATTGGGTCCGATACGCCCTTCCGATCTTGCGCAACGCATGGGATTGGACGCATCGACCCTAACGCGAAACCTCCAGCCGCTCGTGTCGCAAGGCTGGCTGCGGATGGGCCCGGGCGATGACGCGCGCTCTCGATTGATTGAGGCTACTGAAGAGGGGCACGCAAAGCGCAGTGAAGCTAAGCGGGAGTGGAAGCGGGCACAACTTGCGCTCAATGCGCGGCTCGGCGCCAAACAGGTAGCGACCCTGCACTCCCTGATCGAAAGTTGTATGAATGACTTAACGGAGTCGGCCGACGCAATTGCGAAGGGCTAACGAACGGTCAGCGCCGTGCCATATTGACTGTTGTGCCCTGCACATTGTTGGCCAGAGAGCAAATGAGCGCTTCCGCAGCCACTCGGCGGGTCCTTGACGTCACCGGGCAGGAGGGCCTGGCCCACGGCGATCGGGTTCAGAGACTCCCGCAGCAGCTTGATCTGGCCGTTTTCGGCCACGAGACGACCAGTGAACAAGTGATGGACGGTTCGCTCGGTCGCCCTCCCCGAGAAAGTGATCTTCTCGGTCCCCCCAGACTACCGGAGCTGACGCCGTCGAGAGTTCTTTTCCGGGATCGTCAATCGTGGAGGTGAATATGAGCGCATATGTCGTTGTTGAAGCCACCGTTCGTGACAAGGAGGCTCTAGGTCGCTACGGGCCGCAGGCCATCTCATCAATCAGGCAATCCGGAGGTGAAGTCCTCGCATTTGGGCCGTGGGAATTGATGTTCGGCGAGGCGCGTATCACAGCGGCATGATCGTTCGCTTTGCGGATAAGGACACGGCATTGTCATGGTACAACTCGCCGACCTATCAAGCTCTGCTTGATATTCGCAACGTCGCACTTGACTGCCGCATCCGACTCGTCGGCTAGCCTCTCGTGGTCTTCTCGCGCACGGTGGGTATCGGCAGCCGTCGTGGTCCACACATTGTGGACCAGAGCGCAAGGGACGGCAAAGACGCGCTATCAGCTCGCCGTTTTGCCCCCATTCACCCGTATGATCTGTCCGGTGATATAGGTCGCCCTGCTCGACGCGACGAAGACGATCGCGTCGGCGATCTCTGCCGGCGAAGCGCCGCGCTTCAGGGGAACGGCCGCGTAGAATGCCTCCTTCTTCTCGGATGATCCGGTCAGACGGTCGAGCATGGCCGTGTCGGTCGGGCCGGGGGCCACGGCATTGACGCGAACACCGTAAGCGGCTGCCTCGAGAGCGGCGGACTTCGTAATACCTTCGACCGCGTGCTTGCTTCCCACGTAGAGTGAGAAGTTCGCGGCTCCGCGCTCGCCCATCGTCGAGGAAATGTTGACGATGCTGCCGGTGCCCTGCGCTTGCATGATCCGCAGTTCGTGCTTCAAACCAAGCAGGGTGCCGAGGACGTTGGTATCGAACATCGCGGCATAGGTTTCCGCGGACACATCGGTTGCCGGGCCCGGTCTTCCCTCGGTGCCCGCGTTGTTGACCGCAACGTCGAGCCGGCCGAAGCGCGCGACTGCCCTGTCAACGAGATTGCTCACGTCGTTCTCGTGCCGAACATCCGCGATATCGAACTCTGCCTCGGCGCCCAGACCCCGCAGCTCCGCCTCCAAAGACTTTCCTTTCGCCTCCGTTCGACCCGAAACCACCAACCGGGCCCCTTCCTTCGCGAAGGCGATCGCGGTGGCGCGGCCGATGCCCGTGAAGCCGCCGGTGATCAGGACAACGGGAGTAGTCATTCGAGACCCGGCACCGCCACGAGCATTCCAAGTAGTCCAATCAACTGCGAATAGAATTTCATAATGCCTCCGAGACTGCGTGCAGAACCAAATGGAGACGGCCGGCCAACGACAAATCCGATAGGCCCTTTTACCGCGATTTCCGTTTCAGACTTGCGCCGTACCGCCATCCACGAACAATTCGATGCCGCTGACGAAACTCGAGTCGTCCGAGGCCAGAAACACGGCCGCTTTGGCAATTTCATCCGCGCTTCCGATACGACCCATCGGGATGCTGGCGACGATTTGGGCAATGGCCTGCTTCGGAAGTGGTGCCAAGATCGGCGTATCAATCGTGCCGGGACTTATGACGTTGGCGCGAATCTTCCGATCCTTGAGCTCCAGCGTCCAAGTGCGGACAAAAGAGCGGACGGCTGCCTTACTGGCACAGTAGACGCCGAACGCGGGGATTCCTTTGATGCTGGCGATTGAGCCGGTGAGGATGATGGATCCGCCATCACTGAAGAGCGGCAGCGCCTTTTGCACGGTGAACAACGTGCCTTTGACGTTGACGTCAAACGTCATATCGAAATGAGCCTCGGTCATTGCATCTGTAGCCACAAATTCGCCGACCCCCGCATTGGCGAAGACAATGTCGACGCGACCCTTCTGCGCTTTGACAATTTCATAAAGCCGATCGAGGTCCGCCGATTTGGCGATATCGCCCCGCACGCCCGTGACATTGGTGCCGATGTCCTTCACCGCCGCGTCGAGCTCGTGCTGGCGACGACCCATGATGAACACATAAGCGCCTTCGGCCACGAATCGCTTTGCTGTGGCCAGTCCCATGCCGGAGGTCCCGCCGGTAATCACGGCCACCTTGTTGTCGAGCTTCCTCATCGTTTCTCCTAATTTGTGTTCCGCGCTTGTAAACCGCAGCGCCAAAGTACCTAGGGCTGGCGGAAATGAGAAAGACTTTGTATGTTTGAGACATGCTTTAGAGGTATGGCTTGGTGAACTATGGAACTCCGACACCTACGTTATTTCATTGCCGTGGCCGAGGAGGGGAACCTCACGGTCGCGGCCGAAAAGCGACTTTTCGTCGCACAGCCTTCGCTGAGCCGCCAGATTCGCGGTCTCGAACAGGAACTGGGCACAGACCTTCTCATTCGTGGAGCCCGCGGAGTGGAGCTCACGGCGGCGGGCCGAGTGTTTCTCGATCATGCGCGGATCGCGCTGTTGCAAATCGAAGCGGCCGCGGAGGCGGCCCGCCACGCCGCGCGGCCACCGAAGGCCTCGTTCGTCATCGGATTTCTGACCGGCTACGAAATGGAGTGGCTGCCGGCGTTAATGTCGATTCTTCGTGAGGAACTGCCTAACATCGAAGTCGTCGTGCGCAGTGAGCAATCACCCGACCTCGCGAACGCGCTTGTACGTGGCAAACTCGATGTTGCTTTTCTGCGCCGCGAGGAACGCGCATCCGGCTTGGTATACAAGTTGCTACGGCGGGAGGCGTTGGTCGTAGTCATGCCTGCGAGTCACAAGCTGGCCGCGCGCAAGACAATACGCCCGAGCGCCCTGGTTGACGAGATCCTGATAGGCGTCCCCAACTCGAATTCGCCCGTGCTGCGCGCGGTGACCGATCGGTATGGAAAGCAAGTGGGTATTGATCTGACGCCGGACCACGAAGCGCTCAATCCGGCAGTGGCGATTTCGCTCGTCGCCTCAACGGGTGGAGTGGGCCTGCTGCCGCTCTATGTGCGCAACATGTTGCCCCCAACTTTGATCAGCCGGCCCCTCGACGGCGCGCCACCCATGATTGATCTGGTTCTCGGCTACAGCCGCGCCAATACTTCGCCGCTGCTCAAAACGCTGCTCAGCAAGATCGACCAGCTCAAGTTTCAAGTCGAGCAGCGGGTCGATGCATGAAGGACCCAGAGGAACCTCCCGAACAGATTAAAATGGAGCTTGGCGGCTCATAAGGGCTACGGTGCGCATCGAATTTCAAATCATCTCAACGCGACCACGCTCGTTGACGAAATCGAGCGGCTGCCATCGACCCTATCCCATCGCGCAGGTGCCCGCGCAGCAAGCACATCAGTAAATTGAGTGGCTGGTATAAATCGTTATACCGTTCCCATCGGGGTCCTTTGTGCAAAAAAGATGGTGTCCAAAAAACGTTTCATCAGGGATCTCTCCTGCCGCGATTCCCCGATTGATTATCTCCGACCGATAGTTTTTCAACTCATCCAAGCCTTTGCCTCCAATCATGAGATCAAATTGCTCTGAAAATCTCTTATGGAATTGTCCTGTCAAGCTCTCCGCTATGCCTTCTCCAGCCATCGAATCAACTGATAGCAAGATTAGATGGGTGCCTCCACGTAGTTCAATAATCGCGACTTCATCGTCGGTAAACAATGGAGGAATGCCGAGATTCGAGTAGAATTGGCAACTGCGCTTAAGATCAACCACCTTAAAAACAAGGTGGGCTACTGCCAATTCTAAGTCAGCGGCAGTCTTCGTCTCGCTCAATGCTAAACCGGTCATGATCTCACCTCAAAAGTTGTTCTTTAAAAATGCCCTACCACTTCGGGAGCCATAACGTTCCTTAAGAAAACGACGATCTCACCGCGACTCTTGAGTCCCGTGGAATGAAGGCAACCCTGATACAGCAGTGTCGCGGTCCGTCTTGAAGAGCCTTGTTGCAAAAGATACCACTAGGTATCTTTTAATGCAATCAGTTTATTTGCGCCGCTGGTCTCATCCAAGAGAATACAATTGTGGGATGATTCGGAGACTTTCGAAAATGAAGGCGACTAAAGTAAAAAACGCGTACATGAAAAAGAAGGACCCTCTCTTCGTTAGAGAATCCCTTTTATCTGCCGCCTTCGAACTCGCTGCGACGAAGGGTATAGCTGATGTCACCGTCAACAAAGTGAGCGAATTGGCGGACGTTACCAAGGGGGCTTTCTTTCATCACTTCGACAGCAAAGAGACGTTAGTGACGGAGCTGATGCAGATGCTATTGACGCGATTGGACAAGCAGTTTGACCGACTGATGGCGGAGGAAGGGAATTCTGACGGATGCTTTACTCGCGCATACATTAGGGCCGCATTCTCCGAAGGTGCGTCTGAACGTAAAGTGTGGGGCGCGCTCTTGAGTCTGTTGGCCTCTAGAGATCAGGTCGCATGGGTTTGGGATACCTGGCTGAGCGAACGCCTAAAGAGACATTCGAAAACGGATTCGAGAATCGAACTTCGTGTCGTAAGACTTGCGGCAGATGGCGTATGGCTTGAGAGAATCATGAACGCAAAATCGAAAACCCTAAGGGGTGTCGAAGAATCTCTCATTGAGATGACACGAATCCGCTAGAAAATCGTCTGAGAAGCGTCACGGATAGCCCGCTCTGCGAATGACTTCAAACCGGAGGCAATTGGGGTTTGCGAATAGCCGATATTGGCCGACTGCCGCCGAATACATTTCCCTGAATCGGCCAGCCACGCGGCGGCGAACTGCGGCATCCATGTTAAGAAGTAAGATCATTGAAGAATATCGTGGGATTAAGCGCCGGGACCTTAAATCCCAGCCATCGTCCTTCCTGCCGAGTACTCCGGTCGTGGACAATTCGCAATCTCCCAGTCACGCAATCGCCGCACGAAGGCATGCTTGCCCAGAGTGGCTTTCATTTCGCACGGATTGATTCCCTGAGCTATCAAGTTGCGAGCGTACTGATGACGTGACTTGGCACACTCAAGACTGATCTCAGGGTAAGTTCCCAACATCAACTTCTGACACTTGCCCTCAAAGTAGAATTTGCAATGCCAGCTCCGCCCACCCGTCGGTGTAACGTTCAAATACAAGCACCTACCAACTGTGACGTTCAACTGGTCGTTGTAGCGCATCTCGTACCGCTCCGGCTGCTCCGGCGTCGGCGCATGTGCCGGGAACTGTGACGCGAATAGATGGCGGCGCAGCACGATTACGACGATATCCAAAAGATTCGTTTTGCCGCCGCCGTTCGGACCGATCAGGATCGAGATCCGACCATCCAACTCGAGAGTCGCGGGCTCCAGAAAGCTCCGGACGTTCTCGACTGTGAGCCTACGTACTAGCATGCTTGAAAGTCCCTTTTCATGTATTCCCTGGAACTCATCATATTAGACATCGGCCACACCGGCGAGTCTGACGAACCGGATGAGGCGCGATGTGGTTGTTGGCGCAGGGACGGTGATTTTCGAACAGTCGTACCGTCAATCGCCCTGCCTAATCGGCCAGCAAGTACTTCTCGAAGGACTCCGTCCCGTGGAGCTTATCGAGTTCGCGCATGACGGCGAGAACGCACTTGATCGCATCGTCGGCCCCTTTTTCTAGGCGTGCGTGGTATTCAACGTAGTGATCCGCAGCGGCCTCGAGCTGTCCCAGGGGGAACGCCTTGGATTTCGCGTGAACCAAATCATTTCTAAGCCGGGTCAGATTTCTAACGAGCTCGAACGTGTGCTCACCCTTGCTGGGGGCCGTACCGCACACCAACTTTGGGTAGACCAGGTACTTGGACGGCAGATCCAGCTTGTCGAGATGGTCCGTCACGTACTGGTCGCCGAGTGCGTCAGCAGCGTAGTCGTAGAAGAACGCTTCAAGTGTCATGCCGGCGAACGTCACGGCCACCATGGCCGCCTGCCATTGCTGTTCCCACAGTTGCTCTATCATCGCAAACGCCGCTGTTTGTTCATCCTCACCGACGTTGGCTTCTCTCGCCACGCGCAAATGTTTGCACTCGTGGAATTGATTCTGATTGATCTTCGCGATCCGGAAGTAGGTCCGGTATGCGGAAATCCGATGTTGCGGGTTGGCGAAAATGCTCATCGGCTATAGGATACTGCAGAGTGACATATGCCCGAAGAACCAAGGAAGTTAGGACTCCTTAAGACCTTCTTTCGGAGAGACCCGCGTGGGGATTGGGGAATCCAGGCCATGCAGGGTATAAATTTGCGTCCAAGGGAGCACGCGGGCCCCGAGGATTTTTTTGAAATCGCTGATGAGCTATTGGTTATCCAACCGAATATCGCGGGTACCACGACAGGCATCCTGGGGCAAAGCATCGTACCCATAGTTGCGCATTCTCACGGCGCGCTCGAAATGCGGTGTCTGGGAACCGGCTTCTTCGTCAGCTGCAGTGGACTGCTAATCACGGCGGCTCATGTCATCACGGACCCTATTACCCGAAAGAATCCTTACGCGAAGCCGATAGATGATCGCAACTGGCGATTGGACAATGGCAGCCTCGGTGTCATGGTACGGCTTCCCTCACTTCCCCCAGAATCCCGCCATGTCTTTCGACCGATTGAGTGGTCTGCATTTCTTGGGGAGCGCACCGAAAGCCCGCTGCCAATTGCCGGCATCGATTTGAAGCTCAACTCGGATGTGGCCGTGTGCAAAGTCGCACCCATTCAAGCTGACGTACCTTTTCAGCCCCTAGCCATCGTTCATCGAAACTTGGCCGGCGTCGGCATGGGAGTCGGAAAACGAGCTACCGCGATCGGCTACGGAGCCATGGAACGCATACCCCTTAGAAATGAATCAGGGCGGCTGATCCCGGAGCATCTACCTCTTGAGATGCATGTCAGCAGCGGCCTGATCCTCGAGCACTTCCCGGACAATTGGGTTAAGAAGCATGTTCCGTCGCCTGGACCCTGCTTCTCAGCAGCCCTTCGGGTACCGCACGGTATGAGCGGCAGCCCAATCTTCGACGATGAAGGCGTGTATGTGCATGGTGTTGTTAGCACCGGCTGGGATTTAGGCGCTGACGCTGAGCCGCTTGGGTTCGGCTCGATGCTGGCGGCCTCCCTGGAGGTGCCTATCGGACCCTTAAACAATAAGACGCTTACCGAGCTTCACAGCATGGACGAACACGGCTTTCCAAAGTTGTCCGGGCCGGGAATATGACTATTCCAAGTTACTGGAAAACTGTATGTACGCATGAAGCCGGCCATGCGGTTGCCGCGCTGGCTCTCTTCGATGTTGCCGCCGATATCTACGTGAAGCCGACTGACGATCCCGCGGCGCCGTACAGTGCATCCTATCGCAATCCGATCATCATAGTACCGGGCAAACTTGCAGCCGGACTCATGCGTTTGCGCCGACCCAGCGCCTCTCGACTGAATTCCACGTTCCGAGCGGACCGTCAGCGGCCATGACTGGATCGGCAAACAATGTAACGAGGTCAAGGACGGTCGAGAATTCGGCTGGGATGCTCGATTCGATTCGCTGCTTTTTCAGCCAGGCAAGCCAACGTCTTTGCGCAAGAGGAGCGTAGTCGGCGAGCACCACATGCAGCGGAGCGAGTTCGACGTCTCGATGTTTGGCGACGCGCCGCACAGATTCTCTGAGCGTCTTCCCGTCGATATCGTGCCGCCGCACCAGTTCGTGGATATCGACGAAGTCTCGCCAGCGCGTGTTTGCACTTCCGCGAGCGACCGCAGTAACGATTTTCTCCGCAAGCACCATTTCAAGTGAGTATCCCCGGACGAGCAGCTCTCCTTCAAGTAACCGTGGCAGCCTAATCTCCTCGGCCTCCGGCCAGATGGGATCCCCAACATTGATGTCCACATGCAACTGAAACGCGGCCCGCGACAGAACTCCACGGAGCGTGATGCGCGCACCACTGTAATTGTCGTCTTCGCGAATGCTCTCGCCAGTGGCTTCTTCGACGTTGAACGAGAGACCATCATGGAGCGAGATCGCTGCAATTTGTCGTGTCACTCCGAGCATCACGGTGGTGTCGTTGGCGAGTTTGCGCGCTGCAAAATCGATGTCTCGTGTCGGGCGTCGAGCATCGAGCGCTGCGAGTAGCACTCCACCTTTCAGTACAAAATTCTCCGCGTACTGAGATTTGGTCAGTCGATCGAGGAAACCTTCCAGCGCGTAGAGCTGGATAAGCTCATCGGTCGGCCTCCCAGTTCGCCGCGCTTTCCGTTGCAAGGCAAGGTAACGCTGCCCGGCAGTCGTCTCCTTGGTTGGCCGTCCAGTCATAAGACGATCTCGAGCGCGCGACGAACAGCGCGTTCAGCGCCGTGGAAGTGCGCTGCCATCTTGAGCAGAGCCGCGGGCTTACTGCCGCGGCGGCGCAACCAGCGGCGCAGTGCATCCCAAGCGACATCAGCACCTTCGCGGTGACGGAGACGAATTAGATCGACAAGGCATCGTTCGGCTGAGTACAGCCCAAGAGCAAGGCTGTGGCCGGCATCGATTTCCTCGCGCCCGAGTTCGAAGGTTTCAGCTGCAAAAACGTGAAAGTCGACCGGCGAACGCAGCGCAGGTGCCCTGCTTCCACGGGGAATGGCGATATCGATGCGGGCTGGGATGGCGTCGGTCAGTTCATAACGGGCCAAGGCCGAGATCAAGCAGAGAGTGCCGCGCGGCGTTCGATACGCAATCTCGATGAGGTTTTGATCAGACTCCGCGGTGCCTGCCCACTGGTAAAGCCCACGTCCGATTTGCTCAATGAGACCCTGATCTCGGTACGAATACAGCCGCTCCGCGGAAATTCCGGCAGCCCTCGCTGCGGTATAGCTAAAGATCTCCGGAAGTCCGGCGCGATCGGAGATGGTGGCTTTGGACTTCACCGATGAAATTGTATACAAGAATACATATTCTGTCTACGTTTTCATCGGAGTGCCCACTCCAAGGCAATCAGTGAGTACCGAGTGCCGCATGCGCCTGCCCCCTGGCTAGCGACAACCTTGAGCGTGAAGTCCCGCAATCCTAAGTGAAGGTAATTACTGCTGTGCGCTAGCGACCGTCGCCACCGAACCCAAGCCCGATTTTCCCGAGATCCCTGCACACGAAAACCTAATGTGCTCGATGCTGGCGAAATTGCCGCTATTTAAGAGCTATTTGGAAGGGGAAATGCCGGCGAATGCGATCATATTGGGGGCCTCGCATTCGCAGCTTCGCGAAGAGCCCCCAAAAAGGCCCCCGTCAGACCATGGTTGTCTTAGAACAGCACTGGACGTCAGTGGATACCTAGACGCGATTTTTTGGCAGGATTTCTCGGTATTTCCTGCGATTTCGCTAATGCAGTGGACGTCGTTGGACGTCTTAGAACGCTATTGGATGGTGGGCCGTGTAGGGATCGAACCTACGACCAATTGATTAAGAGTCAACTGCTCTACCAGCTGAGCTAACGGCCCAAAAACCTTTACCTTTTCCAACAACGCACCGCTCGACCCGCACCCGACATCAAAGGTGGGGTGGACGACGGGACTCGAACCCGCGACGGCCGGAATCACAATCCGGGGCTCTACCAACTGAGCTACGTCCACCATCGTCGAACGTCCGACTCTCAGATGGCGCGCCCGGCAGGAATCGAACCTGCAACCGCCGGCTTAGAAGGCCGGTGCTCTATCCGGTTGAGCTACGGGCGCTTTATAAATCAACATGTTACAGCGCCAAACGTAATCTTTCAGGCCGATGCCGGGTACCCTAGCAAACCGAATCGGAAGTGCGCGCGGATTATATAGGAGTTTGCCGTGTTTTGAAGCGCCCAATGGCCTTTAGGCAGGATTGCTTTCGACGGCGAACTTCAGTTTCGCGAGGGCGTGATCCCACTGCTGGCCGATGTGCTCCAACGTGCGCCGTGCCTCCTCGAGTCGCACGGGCTCGAACTCCCACAACCGCTCTCGTCCAATCTTGACGTCACGCACCAGGCCGGCGGCTGCCAGAACTCCCAAGTGCTTGGTAATGGCCTGCCGAGAGATATCGGTGCCGGAAGTCAGCTGGGTGATGGACATAGCGCCGCCCACGCACAGGACGGCGACCAGCCTCAAGCGCATTTCATCGCCCAAAGCTGCAAACACAGGTGCGTAGTTCTGCAGCGGTTTGTTCCTTGCGGCGGCTTTACGCCTTGGCGACATGCTTTTTGATGTTCTCCATTTGTTGATCCCACCCCGAGCTGTTCATCCGGAGTACGTCGGCGCGGCGAGCCGGCGGAATTTTGTCCAATCCTGATTCGACCACGGTGATCATCGTGCCGCCATCGACCTCTTGCAACTCGAATACGACCAGCGTGGTAGGCTCCTGCGAATAGTCAACCTTGGGGTCAATGGCCGCCGGATGCCAGCGCCAGGATAACAATTGCTCCGGCACGATGCGTTCGATCAAAACGTCCATGTCCAGGTGCTCGTAGCCGGGATAAGTGATCTTTCCCTGCACGTGTTTCCCGGCGACGAAACTCTTGCCTTTGAAATTGACCCCAAACCAGTCGCCGAACTCTCCCGCGTCCGACAACGCACGCCACACGCGCGCGCGCGGCGCCTTGATCAGTACCTTTCTTTCAATGCGATCAGTCGATGTGTTCATATGCAACCTCCTGGATGCATATTAGGCCAGGCGCGGCAGTTATGCAACTATTTAGTTGCACTTACAGGCGCCCGGCCCCTGCCATTTCCGCCGATAGGCTTGACGGCTGCGCGTGCAGCCGCGTAGGTTTGCATGAAATGAACCAGCAACCGCCGCAGAATGACACCGTCACCCTGACGCATCTGCAACGGCTCGAATCCGAAAGCATTCACATCATGCGTGAAGTGTTTGCGGAGAGTAAAAAACCCGTGATGCTCTATTCGGCAGGCAAGGATAGCGCCGTCATGCTGCATCTGGCCCGCAAGGCGTTCTTCCCGGGTGCCCCGCCCTTCCCGCTGCTGCATGTCGATACCGGCTGGAAGTTTCGTGCGATGTACGAAATGCGCGACCAGGTGGCCAAGCGCAGCGGCATGCAGCTTATCGTGCACCGGAATCCCGAGGCCGTCGCGCGCGGGATCAACCCATTCGATCACGGCTCGCTGCACACGGACCTTTGGAAGACTGAGGGGTTGAAGCAGGCGCTGACGGAATACGGCTTCGATGTCGCATTCGGCGGCGCTCGGCGCGATGAAGAGAAGTCCCGCGCCAAGGAGCGCATCTTTTCGTTTCGTTCCGCCAATCATCGCTGGGACCCAAAGAATCAACGTCCGGAGCTGTGGAATATTTATAATTCCCGCAAGAACAAAGGTGAAAGCCTGCGGGTTTTTCCGCTCTCCAATTGGACCGAGCTCGACGTCTGGCAATACATCCATCTTGAAAGCATTCCAATCGTGGCCTTGTATTTTGCCGGGCCTCGGCCAACGGTCGAGCGCGATGGGCTTCTGCTCATGGTCGATGACGAGCGTTTTCGGCTGCATCCCGGCGAGGTTCCGGTGTTGCGATCGATCCGGTTTCGCACGCTTGGTTGCTACCCGCTCACCGGCGCGGTCGAAAGCGGCGCGACGACGGTGCCGCAAATCATTCAGGAAATGCTCTTGACCAGCACGTCGGAGCGGCAAGGCCGGGCGATCGATCATGATCAAAGCGCGTCGATGGAATTGAAGAAACAGGCCGGGTATTTTTGATGAACGGCACGCCGGCACAGTCCGCGTACAAGGCGCATGACCTCATTGCGGAGGACATCGAAGCCTATTTGCTCAAGCATCAGCACAAATCGTTGCTGCGATTCATTACCTGCGGCTCTGTGGATGATGGCAAATCGACCCTGATCGGCCGCCTGCTCTATGACAGCAAGATGATCTTTGAGGATCAACTCGCCGTCTTGACCGCCGACAGCAAGCGGATCGGCACACAGGGGCAGAATATTGACTTTGCGCTCTTGGTCGACGGACTCGCGGCCGAGCGGGAACAGGGCATCACCATCGACGTTGCCTACCGCTACTTTTCGACCGAGAAACGCAAATTCATCGTCGCGGACACGCCCGGCCACGAGCAGTACACCCGCAACATGGTCACTGGGGCATCGACTGCGGATCTGGCGGTCATCCTGGTTGACGCACGCAAGGGCGTGTTGACGCAGACGCGGCGGCACAGCTATCTGACGCATTTGCTCGGGATAAAACGCATCGTGCTCGCGGTCAATAAAATGGACCTGGTGAACTTCGACCAAGCTACGTTTGAGGCAATCGTCGCGGACTATCGCGCGTTTGCCGACGGCATCGGCATCCGCAACTTCATCGCGATTCCCATTTCAAGTCTTGCGGGAGACAACATTGCTTCGGTATCGAAGCGCACCCCCTGGTATGCAGGCCCTGCGCTGATCACACACTTGGAAACCGTGCAATTCGACGACACGGGCGCGCAGCAGCGGCCGTTTCGCATGCCGGTTCAGTGGGTCAACCGCCCCAATCTGGATTTCCGCGGCTTCGCCGGATTGATTTCCCAAGGCCGCTTGAGGCCCGGCGATAAGGTGCGCGTTCTGCCCTCGGGCAGAACTTCGACAGTCGCGCGAATCGTCACCTTCGGGGAGGATCTTGAACAAGCGGTCGCGGGACAGTCAGTCACCGTGACCTTGTCGGACGCTTTGGACTGCAGCCGCGGCGATGTGCTGGCCGCGGCCGAGGAGTCCCCAGAGATCGCGGACCAGTTCGAGGCGACACTGGTCTGGATGGCCGATGAGCCGTTGCTGCCGGGCCGCCCTTATTGGCTGAAGCTCGCCTCGCAGCTGGTGACCGCGACCGTCCACGGCCCGAAGTACCAGATCAACGTAAACACGATGGAACACCTCGCCGCGAAAACGCTGGGCCTCAATGCCATCGGGATCGCGAATCTGTCCACCGACAAGCCGTTGATATTCGAATCCTATGACAAGAGCCGCGAGCTCGGCGGTTTCATTCTTATCGACAAGATCAGCAACGCGACGGCGGCCGCGGGCATGCTGCATTTTGCGCTGCGCCGCTCGAGCAACGTGCATTGGCAGCCGCTCGATGTCGATCGCGGCGCGCATGCCCGCTTGAAACACCAGCGCGCACAGCTGTTGTGGTTCACGGGTTTGAGCGGTGCGGGAAAATCCAGCATAGCCAATCTGGTGCAGAAAAAACTCTACGCCCTTGGCAAGCACAGCTTTCTGCTCGACGGCGACAATATTCGCCACGGCTTGAACAAGGACCTGGGTTTTACCGACGCGGATCGCGTCGAGAACATTCGGCGCATCGGCGAGGTCGCCAAGCTCATGACCGATGCCGGCCTGATTGTGTTGACTGCGTTTATCTCGCCCTTCCGCGCCGAGCGGCGCATGGTGCGCGAGATGTCGCTTCCGGGTGAGTTCGTCGAAATTTATGTTGAAACGCCGCTCGAAATTGCCGAGCAACGCGACGTCAAGGGGCTGTACAAGAAGGCCAGGGCCGGTCAGCTCATGCACTTTACCGGCATCGATTCACCCTATGAGCCGCCGGAGAATCCAGAGATTCGCGTCAACACGGTTGAAACCTCCGCCGAACAGGCCGCGGAAGAAATTGTCGCCTTTGTCATGCGTGGCCAGACGACGTAGCGATTGTCGTTCTCGGCAAATTACCGGCAGACGTAATTTTCCGCCTTGTCGCTGGATCCGTTTCCCGTCCAATGGGCGACCCGCGGATACGCGCAAAGCGGTCGTGTGGAAAGCGGTTCCCCTGGCGGTGCGCCCGTCAGCGCCGCCGGAGAATCGGCATACTTGGCAGCGGGTATGCTCTCGGGCGCTGCATCCTTCTGCCGCCATTGATCGACCGCTGCCACAGCGTCGAAGTTACTAGGCCCGGGACCGCCGGAGCAATGCATCATGCCCGGCGCCATGAACAGCCTCACGAATCGCCGTGCCTCCTTGGTTCCCATTTTTCGCTGGATGTCGCGATAGTATTGAATGGTCCCAAACGGGGTGATCGCAGCGTCGGCCCAGCCTTGAAACAAGATCAACTTGCCGCCTCGCGCCGCAAAGGTGCTCAAGTTCGGATCGTTCGAATTGAGCAGAGGACCGATTTCCTTGTCGGCCCGCATCGAATCCCGGTCCAGGTTCACGGTTCTAAAATCCCAGTGCGGGTCGCTGAACAAGAAACTGCCGAATACTTGATTCGCGAATTGCGCTTGATAAGACTGTGAGCCGATGATCCAGAGGTCCCAATTGTGCGCGAGCGCTTCATCGCCCGGCGGAAATCCAGGATAAATCCGTTTACCCGTCTTGGCTGTCGGGCCGCCGTAAATCTTGCGCAGCGCCGAGAGTTGCGGTTTGGTCAGACACTCCGGCGCATCGGCGTTCTTGCACAACAGTACGGATGGATCGAAGTGGCAAGCCGCCGGATCATTGATGATGCCGTCCGCCACCCCATCGAGCGTATCGCATTTGGCCAGCGCTGCCTTTTGAATCGCAGCAAGCTTGGTTTGTGGAATCTGACTCTGCGGCGTCTCGTTGAGCGCCATCTCGTTCCACAAGAAGCCCGCACTGATATGCGTAAATGAATTCGCAGGCGCACCGGCGACGATTCCGTCATAGTCGGCAGGATATCTCTGCGCCTCCATCAACGCCTCGTGCCCGCCGTTGGAACACCCGCGGAAATAAGACAGCTGCTGCGGGTGTCCGTAGTATGCGGCGATCAGGGTCTTGGCGAATTCCGCCGTGACATGATCGGCACGATACGCAAAGTCCTTGAGCTTCTCGGGATGCCCGATCACCCAGGTTCCTTCGACGACCAGGGAAGTGAGTTGGTGGCCCAGGTCGTCGCCTGCCGTTGCGTAGCCTTTTGCGACTGCGTCGCGCATATCGCGAACGGGCACCGCGCCGCCAAACCCGCCGTTGCCGACACCGAGAAATTTCCCGTTCCACTTGTCCGCATCCGGCAACCACAACTCCGCCAGGATGACCGAGTCGGCGGTGGGAGTCAGCGTCACGGCTACTCTGCAAAAGGCGACGGTCGCGGGCATCGACGTCTGGAACACCTTCAGCGGGATGGTGTCGCTGCCCGCCACCGGCACAGCCAGGGTGATGTTGCCGCCGGCCAGCGGATACTTGCCGAGATCCTCGCAGCTCGTATTCGCCGCGGAAGTGTGCGCGAACGCGGCCAATGCCAGCGTGCCGGCGATAGTGGGCAGCAGCGAGGTGTTGACGACTCCGATGTGCCCCATTTTTCTCTCCGCGAGAGTTCCCTTAAAAGGACTTGTATACGCGTAGTCCAAATTGCCGCGGCGGTCCAGGCATGCCTAAGTTGCCCAGCAGCTGCAGCGTCACGTAGTGATCATTGGTCACGTTGGTCGCATAGGCGGTGAAGGACAAGGTCTCGCTGTAGTCGTATATCATCTGCGCATTGAGAATATTTTGCTCTTGCAGGAAATCCCCCGGTAGTACTTCATATACCGTTGCCCAGCGCGAGCCCACCAAGGAGTAGTCCACGCGCGGCGTCAGGCTCTGATGATTTCCCAAATCGAACGCGTATTGCACGCCCGCCTGGGCCGTCCAAAGCGGCGCATTGGGCAAGGGCCTGCCATTCAAAACTTGGTTGCCTGCCGCCAGGTTGCGCGAGTCGATCGCGGAGAATTGGCCAATCCGGGTACTGACGTAGGAGGTGCCTAAATTGAACTGCAAGCTGCCGAATGCTGCCTGCATTTGTGCCTCGATACCCTTCAAGGTCGTCGAGCCGGTCGCGTTGGCATCGCGCCCTGCGCCCAATACCGGATCGAACAGCGCGAGCTGGAAGTTTCTATAGTCTTCGTAGAAGCCACCGAACTGTGTTTTCAAATGGCCGGCGAAGTAGGTCCCCTTCCAGCCAATTTCGTTGTCCGTGACATCTTCAGGGGAAAACACCGCACCATTGGCATTGATGCCGCCGCCTTTATGCCCGGTTGCTATGAAGGCGTAGAGAAAATTATGTTCATTCAGCGTGTAATCGAGATCCACCTTGTATGTAAGCCGGGAATCGCTTTGCTTCGCATTGTCCAGCTTCTGGGTCACGAGCGGGAAGCCGTTGAAAAGAACTTGCGCAATGCTGCGCGACGTGAAATTGGTCTCGGAATAACGCGCGCCGGCCTGCAGTTTCAGGGCATCGGTAATTGAGTAACTGCCCTGCGCGAAAACGCCCCAACTCGTTCTGATCGCCGTGCTTTGCAACGCATTGAGCGCCAGACTCGTTTTCTGCGTGCCGCCCGGCGCCAGGGAGAGAATGAACTGGGGGTTGTTCAAATCATCGTCTTGGTACACACCGCCCGCCACCCACTGGAAGGGGCCGGTGTCGGCCGATACCAGGTTGATTTCTTCCGAGATCGTCCGATCGCTCGCGTTGGCCACGAATATCTCGGGACTCAAGCCAAGCGGCGGCTTGCTTGCCGTGCCGTCTGCGTCGAGAGAATAGGTAAGACGCCCGTCTTGATAGCCCGAGATCGACTTGAGCGTAATGCCGTCCGCAAAGCGCTTGCTCAGTTGCAGCACGATTCGATATTGCTTCTCGTATCCGGACAAGTAGGAATCCGACGCCACGTCAAAAATGTGCTGCGTGAGACCGGTGAATGGCGCCGCGGGTGAACCGCCATGATCGATGTAGTTGTAGTCCAGCTTCAATAGCGCGGTGAAGTCATCATCCGGCTTGTACAGCGTGCTCAGCCGCCAGTTGGTGGTATGGAGCTTGCCGGGATTGCCGGTCCAAGGTCCGGACATGTTGAAGAACGTATCGCGGTTTTCGTCATCCGTGGCCAACCTGATTGCCAACTGATCGGACAAGGGAATATTCACGGCGCCGCGAACGCGCACATCCGTGTAGTTGCCGATTTGGCCTTCGATCCACCCGCCGAACTTATCCAGCGTGGGATTCGCCTCGTTGATGAAAATGGCGCCGCCGGTCGCATTTTGACCGGCAAACGTGCCTTGCGGTCCGCGCAGTACTTCGATGCTCGCGATGTCGTAATACGGTTCGTCCGAGATCAAACCGTTCGGCGTCGTTGAAACGCCGTCGCGGTAGATCAAGACACCGGACGAGTCCTGGGCGCCACCGTCGCTTTTGCCGATGCCGCGGATGTTGACCAAGGCGTTCTCGCCGGAACTCTGCACGGTCAAGGACGGCGTGTTGAACATGAGCGAATCGACGGTATTGACGTTTAATTTGGTGAGTTCCTCGCCGGTGAGGACCGTCGCCGCTATCGCGGACAGCTGCAAATCTGTCGAACGCCGTTCGGCCGTCACCACGATCTGTTCCAGCTTCGAATCGTCTTGCCCGTTGGAAGGAGCATCGGCGGCAGCTGCGAGCAGCGCCGGTCCCATCCAGGCCGTGAGCACGCCTGAGACCAGAAAATACAGGACCCTGGGTGTGCGGTTCGGCCGCGCTTGACAGTGGAATTTCATCGTTCGACTCCCCAATTATTGTTCGGCGGCCTAGATGCCCGCTTCTGGCACGTTGCACACGCGCTCAGGGACAATCATTTCAGAATCGATAAAAATGTCAATAGATGCAATCAATTTTGATCATTATCCGCCATAACTCATGGGGGCGAAACGGCGGGCGAATAGGCGTAACGGAAGCTGTATTGGCCTGCCGCGAGGTCAAAAACCGCGTCCTCGGTTTCCTGGCGGGCACCCGCTATTCCGTTGCCGACGCGAATCGGCCTGCCGCTCTCGGTCATCGCGGCGACGCGCGCTCGGGGAACACGCAGCATGGCGCCGCTGTTGGCGGGAATCACCACATTCAAATCCATGCGGCCATCCTTGAGCATCCAATCGGTGCGAATGGCGCCGTAAGGCGAGTCATGCTCGGCGTGCGCATGCGTAAAGCCGCCGCCCGGCTGCACCTGGATGAGAAAATGCGCATAGCCAGGCGCGCTCGGATCGATATTGATGCCGCCGATTGTCTGATACATCCAGCTGCCGACGGCTCCGTACGCATAGTGGTTAAATGAGTTCATTCCCTTGTCCTGGAAGGTGCCGTCCGGTTTGATTCCGTCCCAGCGCTCCCAGATCGTGGTGGCGCCCTGCCTGACCGGGTAAAGCCAGGATGGGAACTGCTCGCGATTGAGCAGCAAATAGGCTTCGTCGCCATAGCCGAACCGAGTCAACACACTGAGCAGCTTCGGCGTTCCGAGAAATCCCGTGGTGAGGTGTCCGCGCCGGCGCACGTCGGCGGCAAGCTTTTGCGCAGCCGCGACGCGCAACTCATCGGGCACCAAGTCAAAGTCGAGCGCGAGGACATAGGCCGTTTGCGTGCCGGCGCCGACGGTGCCGTCCGATGCGATGAATTGGCGTTGAAAGGCGGCCTTGATCCTGGCAAGGGAGTCGCCGTAGCGAGCGGCGTCCTTGTCCTTGCCGAGGATCAGCGCGCTGCGCCGTAGAATATCGGTGGAATGCGCGAAATACGCGGTCGCGATCAGATCCGTCGAAGTCGATCCGAAGCTGCTGCCGGTACCCACACTGAAGAAATCCAACCAGTCTCCGAAATGGGTATCGCCGTCCCAGATCTCGTCCGCGCCCGCGCGCGACTGCTCATACTCCACCCAGCGGCGCATGCTGATGTATTGATCCTCGAGGACCCGCTTGTCGCCGTACGCCAGGTATAGCTCCCACGGAATCACCGTGGCGGCATCGCCCCACCCGGCCGCGCCCCCGGCCGGGCGATCGCTGCTGCTGAGTACGTCGGGCACAACGAATGGAATACTGCCGTTCTCGAGCTGATCCGCTGCGAGATCCTTCAGCCACTTGCTGAAGAATCCGTCGACGTCCATGTTGAACGCGGCCGTTGGCGCGAACACCTGCGCGTCGCCGGTCCAGCCCAGCCTTTCGTCGCGCTGCGGACAATCGGTCGGCACGTCGAAGAAATTTCCCTTCTGTCCCCATTGAATGTTGTGCTGCAGCCGATCGATCAAAGGTTTGGACGTGGTAAAAGTGCCGGTCACGGCCATGTCGGAGTGAAGCGTGATGCCCGTGATGCTGTCGCGCGCGAGCTTGCCGGGATAACCGCTCACCGCGACGAAGCGAAACCCTTGATAGGTGAAATGCGGTTCAAAAATTTCCGTGCCTTTTCCACTCAACGTGTAGCGCACGGTTGATTTGGCCGAACGAAGGTTGTCGGTGTAGACGTTGCCGTTTTGGTCGAGCACTTCCGCATGACGCAAAGTCACCACCGTACCCGCCGGGCCCTTTACCTTCAGGCGTGCCCAGCCCACCATGTTCTGCCCAAGATCGACCACCGCCTCCCCTGACGGAGACTTGAATATCCTGACCGGAACCAATTCATTGATCCGCCGCACCGCCGGACCTTGGGAAGCGACCAGTATTTCTTTCGACGCCGCGATGACCTCGACCGGCGACCAGCCGGCATCGTCGTAACCGCCGGCGTTCCAGCCTGCTCGTTCCAGTCGCGCGTCATAGGACTCACCGTCGTAAACTTGAGAGCTCAAGATCGGGCCAGGCAGGGTCTGCCATTGCGCGTCAGAGCCGATGATTTCGCGATGTCCGTCCTGGTAGGTCACCTCGAGCTGACACAACAGGGCCAGCCGATTGCCATAGCGATCGTGAGCCCCGGCGAAACCGATGACCCCTCGATACCAGCCGTCGCCGAGTACGGCCCCGATCGCGTTGCGGCCGGCCTTTAACAGATTGGTCACGTCGTACGTCTGATATTGCAAACGATGGTTGTAGCTGGTCCAGCCGGGCGTCATCAGCTCGTCGCCGACGCGATGTCCGTTGATGAACAACTCGTACAATCCGTGGCTCGTCGCGTACACTCTCGCGCGCGCAACGCGGCCGCCAAGATCGAAGTCCCGTCGAAGCAGCGGCGATGCCCTGGTTCCGCCGCCCTCATGAACCGCCGGTGATATCCAATCTGCGCTCCAGTCGGCCGGCGAGAGCAGTCCCATTTCCCAGTTCGCGGCCCGGCTCCAACCCAGGTCCAAACCGCGCTCATCCCATACGCGTACTTGCCAAAAATAACGCGCGCGGCTTTGCAAGCGAGGACCGCCATAGCTGACAAAAATTGACTGCCGCGAGTCGATTTTTCCGGAGTCCCAGATAAGGGACTGCGCGCCGCGCAACGCATCTTCGTCCGTGGCCACGCGGATCTGGTAGGCGCTTTGTCCCGCGCCGCGCGCCCGTGATTTCATCTGCCAACTGAAGCGTGGTTCGGCCGCGTCGAGTCCCAGCGGATCGTGTTGATATTCAGTCTTAAGTCCGCCGATGGGTTGATCGGACTTGGCCGCAATGGACGGCGCGGCAGTCAGGGCGATCAGGATGGCGAGGATGCATCGGGCGTAATTCATGATTCTTTCCCACAAGCCCCTTCAATGTGACTAATTATGATTGATCGTGTACGACAAAGGGAGGTTTTGCTTGGCTGTGCTTGACGATGATCATTTTTTGGGCTCATGCTTCGGCAAAATCCAAACCGGGGGACTGGCCAGCATGCGTATCCGCGCTTTTTTGA
>Ga0210384_10002608_pt1 | contig 21805 bp, 16 predicted proteins | sample IncBWH2MmetaG_FD_160574 | JGI IMG/M metagenome (GOLD analysis project Ga0210384, IMG submission 160574) | Forest soil microbial communities from Barre Woods Harvard Forest LTER site, Petersham, Massachusetts, United States - Inc-BW-H-2-M | ecosystem: Environmental > Terrestrial > Soil >...
GCCGCAGGCCCTGAAGCAGACGATTCAGGTGCGCGACCGGGGACCTTCGCTGGCCAGCCAGCCGGTGGAGACGACCAGCAGCACGATCAACACCGTGGTCACTGCGGAAGATTTGGATGAAATTCCGCTGTCGGCGCGAAGCTTCGCGAATATTTCGCTGCTTGCACCATTTACGGCGCCGGTCGAGCCCTCGGATCCGACGAAGGCGCGCATTACCGCGGTCTCGTTTGGAGGTAGCTCCGGGCTCAACGTGGACCTGTCGGTGGACGGCGGGGATAACAATGACGACTACATCGGCGGATTCTTGCAAAATTATTCGCCGGAGGCGATGCAGGAGTTCGCGGTTCGGACGTCACAATTCGGGGCGGATACGGCACATACGAATGGCGGAAGCGTGGTCATCTCGACGCGACGCGGGTCGGACGATTGGCATGGGAGCGGGGCCTACTATTATCGCGGGAATGCGCTGAACGCGCGGAACACGCTGGATAATCCGGAGCCTAATCCGAAGCAGCCATTTTCGCGCCAGAATTTTGTGGGCACGCTGGGCGGGCCGATTAAACGCGGCAAGCTGTGGTTTTTCAGCTCGTATGAATACATTCATGAAAATGCGAGCATTGCGTACAGCGCGAATTCGCTTTCGCAATTCAATGATTTGCAGCAGCTTGCGGCCGGGGGTTTTCTTTCAGGCGTGAGTTCGATCGGGCCGATTCCTTCTTCTGTTTTGCAGCCTTATCGCGAGACGCTTTTCTCGTCGCGGGTCGATTGGAGGCAGTCCGAGCGATCGCAATGGTTTGCGCGAGGATCGCTGGACCGAAATCATACGCGGAATGATTTGCTGCAGCAGGGCGCGCTGCCTTCCACCGGGGCGACGACCAATTCGAACTATTACAATGTGCTGCTGAGCAATCAGTTTCAGTTTGCGCCGGCGACGCTGGGCGTGCTCACGCTTGAGGCTAGCGGATTTCATCACACTAAAGTTCGCAACTCTACGATCGGCGAAGCTTTCGATTTTCCATTTACGGTGAATTTTCTGACGACTTCGGGGCTCGAAACGTTTGGCGACAATCAATTCGCCACGGCGATTACCGCGTTTCCGATTGCGCGGGACCAACAGAAATATCAGTTGCGGCACGACGTTTCGCATACGCGGGGAAAGCACGCGCTGCGATTTGGCGTCAACTTCATCCACGAACCGGTTTTACGCGGGGCGCTTGCGGGCACGGAGGAGACGCTATTCTCTTATCCGCAGGATCCGAGTTTTTACGTGGCGAATCCGGCGGTGCTGGCGAGCTGCCCGAATCCGCTTCCGGCTAATCCCGATCCTAATGTTGCAGATTGCCCGACGGAGAACGCCTCGGGAGCGAGCGACGGAACGTTTTCGCAAAGTGTCCGGCGGCTGGGCTTGTACGCGGAAGATGCGTGGCGGGTGACGCCGTCATTCACGGTGAACGCCGGACTGCGCTATGACACGACGTTCGGGTTGTTTGTGGCGTCGGGACATGATCAAGCCGCTAATCCAGCTATGGCGGCGCTGCAATCAGCCGGGAGCACGCTGGTTTCGGGAATTCCGCACGACTATCGAAAGGCCTTTGCGCCGCGACTGGGAATTGCTTACGCGCCGAACGCTTCGGCGAACACCGTTTTTCGAGCCGGCGTTGGGCTCTATTACAACGACCTGGCACAAAACGGTTGGGTGGACGCGTTTACCGCGGTCAATAATTTCAATCTGCAGAACGGAACAGGACCAAGCGCACTGATCGATCCTAATTACCACACTCCATATGCGCTTACTGCTAGTGCGGGGTACGAGCACGCGTTTGCGAACGACTGGCGCGTGAATGTCACGTACGAGCATCAGCAGGGCGTGCATCAGTACAGGCGGTACGAGTATTCGCCTGGGATCGGAATCCCGGCCAACGCGCCGGCGGTTTCCCTTTTTCGCACAGACAATCGCTCGATTTATAACGGGTTATCGATGCAACTGCAGCACAAGTTCTCGAACCGGTTTGAGGTCACAGCGAATTATGTGTTGGCTCACGCGACGACCTGGGGGGCGACGGTTGGGGAGCTTGCGGATTACGTGAATGGAGTTTCTAACGTGCTCAATCCGTTTGGTCCCGGCGACCATGGGCCGTCGGGTGAGGATATTCGGCATCGATTTGTGCTGGTGGGCGTGCTGCAACTGCCCTGGAAAATGGAGGTATCGACGCTTTCGCAAGTTGAAAGCGCGCGGCCCTTTACGATGAGCACGCCTGCGGACATCAATGGTGACGGTGTAATTGGAAATGACCGAGCGGTAGTGAATGGCGTACAGACGAGCCTGGACCAGTTTCGCGGGACGCCGTTTTACCAGGTGGATTTGCGGGTGAGCAGGAATATTGCTTTGGGTGAGCGAGTAACACTGCGACCTTTCGTGGAATTCTTTAATGTGTTCAACCGGCAGAATCCTGCGAACAACTACATCCCGGATATTTCGGCGCTGCCGCTTCCGGTGAATAACATTGCGAATGCTGCGGCGTTTTGCCTGAATGCGGGTTGCACGCAGACACGGCCAATCACTAGCGTGAATCAGCTTCGGGTGCCCGCGGGAGCGTTGGGGGATTTCTTTGGGCCAGGGACGACAGTGGGGATACCGTTCGCGGCACAATTAGGAATTCGACTGAGCTTTTAGGATAGCTCCCGCAACGGCAGCATGTTGGCCGCGTCGCCTCGGAAGTAAGCAAACCTTTACTGAGATCCTGTCGGGGGCTTATCGGGGGTGGTGACGGAAATGACGCGCGTGGTCTGACCGGAGTCGCGCCTGGGAGGAGCGAGCTTCGGAGTGGTTTTCTTCGGCTTTTTCGCTTCGCGACTTCTTCTGTCTTTGTTTCCCATGCCAGATAGCATGCCACGGGTTGGTCATTCATAGCTAGGGCATAGCCCTGGTTGTCGAATACCGTCCAGCCCCATCGCCCACGTTGGACGGGCATTCGCCTGAGGATGTCTGTTTGGCGTCAACGCCAGAGAGCGCCATTGGATGTAGATTTTGGGTTCGCTAGAATCGAGGCACCCCTCCAGCTGTACTTCTCCCTCTCGCAGAAGAACCCTCTCTTGTGGGACTGGTGTGCCTCATGAATTCTCCAAAGAGAACGACGGTGCTCTTGGTCGAAGACAGCGCAGTGGACGCGAGCCTGGTCCAAGGACTTCTTCGGCATGCGGGAGCCGAGCTATTTTCTGTTACTCGGGTCACTACACTCGCAGAAGCTTTGTGCTGTTTAAAGCAGACCGACATCGATGTCGTGATCTTGGATTTGACCTTGCCGGACTCGACCGGGTTGGAAACGCTCCGGTGCGTGGTGGCGCGGGGTGCGCGCGTCCCCATTGTGGTGCTCACTGGGTCCGATGAAGCAGTGGGGATACAAGCGATGCGCGAGGGGGCGCAGGACTACATACCTAAAGGCCAACTCGAGGGATCATTGCTGGCGCGGTCGGTGCGCTATGCCATAGAGCGACACCGTGCGTCACGGGCATTGCGTGAGAGCAGCGAATCGCTTTCGCGAGTGATCTCATCGGCAGCGGACGCGATCATCACGAAAGATCTTACCGGCGTCATTACGAGTTGGAATCCAGCCGCGGAGAAATTGTTTGGATACTCGGCCGAGGAGGTGTTGGGCAAGCCCATGCCGATGCTCTTTCCGCCCGAGCGAGTGAACGAAGAGCGAGAGATCCTGGCGCGGATTCAGAAGGGCGAAATGGTAGAGCAATTCGAGTCGGTGCGGATACGAAAGGATGGGAGGCCAGTCCAGTTAGCGCTGACAATTTCACCCATCCGGAACAGCGAAGGGCAGATCACCGGAGCTTCCAAAATTGCGCGTGACATTTCCGCGCAAAAAGAGGCCGAGGAGGCGTTGCGGCACAGCGAGGAGCAGCTCCGCCAGTCGCAAAAGATGGAAGCAGTCGGGCGGCTGGCTGGAGGCGTGGCTCATGACTTCAATAATTTGCTGGGGGTGATTCTCGGTTGCGCGGAACTGCTCGCGGAATCCGGCGATTTGAGCCAAGTGCAGAAGCGAGCAGAGGAGATCCGAAAGGCGGGGCAGCGAGCAGCCGACCTGACGCGACAACTGTTGGCGTTCAGCCGGAAACAGATGATCGAGCCAAAAGTTATCGATCTCAACGCTAAAATTTCGGAAATGACGGACATGCTGAAGCGCCTTGTGGGCGAGGACATAGAGATTCGCACATCGCTGCCGGCCGATATCGGAAGGGTGCGTGCCGATCCCAGCCAAATCGGTCAGATCCTGATGAACCTGGTTGTGAACGCGCGCGAGGCAATGCCTAACGGCGGAAATATAACGATTGAAACGCAAAACGTTGACTTAGAGGAAGAGTACGCAGGGTCACACACATCGGTGCTTCCTGGACGGTACGTAATGATCGCGGTGAGCGACTCAGGAATAGGCATGGACGCGGAAACATCGGCGCACATCTTCGAGCCATTTTTCACCACAAAGCCGAGTGGGACGGGACTAGGCCTGGCAACGGTGTACGGAGCCGTCAAACAAAGCGGGGGAAACATTTGGGTGTACAGCGAGCCGGGAAAAGGCGCGACTTTTAAAATTTACTTTCCCAGAGTGGATGGGTCTGTGGATAGCGCCGGAGCTACGGAGCGCGGTGCTGCTACGTCTAAGGGAAGTGAAACTATTCTCCTGGTGGAAGATTCGGATTCCCTTCGTGAGGTGACAAAGGAATTCCTGAAAATCGCCGGCTACAACGTTGTGGAGGCAAGAGACGGCAAGGATGCGTTGCGGGTAGCGCGAATCCACGAGGAACGAATCCATTTGCTTTTGACTGACGTCGTGATGCCTGGAATGAGCGGCCGGGAGTTAGCCGACGAAATGAAACGAATGCGTCCGGAAACACGCGTCCTCTTCATGTCGGGCTACACATCGAATGTCATTGTTCGTCGCGGAGTGCTGGACGAAGAACTTAGTCTGCTGACAAAGCCGTTCACGCGTTCGGGATTGACGCAGAAGGTTCGCGAAATGCTCAATTCGTAGCAGCGGGCCCCTTCCAAGATTCGATGCCCAGCGCAAGTTCTGGAGGAGAAAGCAAGGCGCAGATCGGCGCGTAGATGTGCCCATCTGGATACGATACTGCTAGAGATGACCTGTCCCTTCGGGCAATTGTGCAACGCTTTTCCCACGCAAATACTGTCATCACTATGAAACCCACACTTGCATTCGCAATCCTGGGGACCCTCGCGCTTGCGGGAACGGCTTCCGCGCAAGACAAGATTTTTGAATGGCAGCCGGCGAACGATGAGGCCGTCCGGCTGGATCCAGCCAACTACCATACGGGCCGGACGTATCGGCCTGCGCCGCAGGGCGGGAACCTGCATGTGGATATCGAAGCGCAGCAGCCGGTGACGATTTTCATGACCGGCGAAGGCGAGTGGAACCGGGCGCTGCAATATCCGGAGTCGATCGGAAGCATCCGAAAACTATGCTTGCGCGAGAATGTGGTGAAAACGACGTATCTGTGCAATCTTCCCGGGGAGCCGATGACACTGGTGATTCGCGATGACCGCGGAAGCCGCGAGTCCGCTGCATTCGCCGGACTGGGCGAGGTATATAAGCGGGACGGCGCGCTGCTGAGTACTCCGGTTGGTAACGCTGTGGGTGGCGTGGTGGGAACCGGGCTGGCTTTGGCGAAGGTCTTCAAGTCGGAAGGCTCTGAGAAACGCCATTTCGTTTCGCCGAACGATGTGCATATTCAGTATTACCGCTGGGCTTGCATCGCGAATTGTTTTCCGCCGGAATTCCAATGGATTCAGCAGGTGAAGGAAAAGTACGAGCTGACTTCGTTCCTGAAAGTGTATGGCGGGTATGCGCCGGATCGCGACGGTGAGCTGGTGAGCATCAAGATCAAAGCGCCCATGCCGATGCTGGTGGCTATGGTGCCGTCATCCGTGGCGAACCAGTTGCACGCGAGGCCAGAAATGCTGGAGCCGGCGCTGGAGAAGAATTCTTGCCAGCAGCGCGGCGTGCAGTCGCAGACGTTTCAGTGCACGTTCAATGCGGCGGACGGGCCGCAGTCACTGATTGTCGTGCCGGAGGCCGGCGAGAAGGTGAAGCACAAGAAAGTGGAGATCGAGTTCTTTGCGTCGAAATGCGTGGAGCATTGTGCGCTGCCGGAGCAGAATCCGAATAGTTCCGCGGAAAAGGTCAACCCGTAGTCCGGTTATACGAAACACCTGCCGCCCGGTTGGTCGCATACCTCCCGGGCGGTTTTTTAATTTGTGGTCCCCTCCTTTGCTCCCCTCAGCTTGCGGTTCTCGTTTGGGCAGCTATGCCTGACTTTCGTTACAATGGAAAGAAGTCCCGGCTGGGAAAAGGCGGATATGTTTGAGAATTTGACGGAAAAGCTGCAACGGACATTCAAGAATTTGCGCGGGCAGGGAAAGCTCACGGATGAGCACCTGAACGCGGCGCTGGCGGAGATTCGCGAGGCGCTGCTGGAAGGCGACGTCAACGTGGGCGTTGCCGACGAGCTGCTGGCGAACATCCGGCAGAAAGCGATTGGCAGCGAAGTGATGCTGCAACTTTCGCCGGACCAGCAAGTGGTCAAGACGGTGCGCGATGAGTTGACCGCGATGCTGGGGAAGCATGCGAAGCCGCTCTTTGCCTCGCGGCCGCCTTCGGTGTGGATGATTGTGGGCTTGCAGGGGTCCGGTAAGACGACAACAACGGGCAAGCTGGCGAAATGGCTGACGCAGCATGGGCACCGGCCGATTGTGGTGTCGACGGACGTGTACAGGCCGGCGGCGCGCGAGCAGCTTGCGCAGGTGGCGAAAGCGGTGGGCACACAGGTATGGCCAGGCGCGGGCACGGACAAGCCGATGGAGATTGTGCGCGGGGCGATCAAGGAGGCGAAGCTTTCAGCCAGCGACGTGATTCTGGTGGACACGGCGGGGCGGCTGCACATCGACGATGAGTTGATGAACGAGCTGAGCACGCTGAAGAAGGAATTGCAGCCGGCGGAGATTTTGTTTATCGCGGACGCGATGATTGGGCAGGACGCGGTGCGGTCGGCGGGAGAGTTTCACAAGCGACTGGGATTGACCGGCGTGATTTTGACGAAGCTGGACGGCGATGCGCGCGGAGGCGCGGCCCTTTCCATTGCGAAAGTTTCCGGCGCGCCGGTGAAGTTTGTGGGGTTGGGCGAGAAATACGATGCGCTGGAGGGATTTTATCCGGAGCGCATTGTGTCGCGCGTGCTGGGCATGGGCGACATCATGTCACTGATCGAGCGGGCGGAACAGGCGGTCGACAAAAAAGCCGCGATGGAGCTGGAACGGAAGCTGCGGAAAAATGAGTTCACGCTGGAAGATTTTCGGGACCAGTTGAAGCAGGTGCGCAAGATGGGTCCGCTGGAGCAGGTGGTGGACATGCTGCCGAAGATCGGGCCGCTGGCGAATTTGCCGAAGGACGCGAAAGTGGATGAGGGCATGTTGACGCGCGTGGAGGCGATCATCAACTCGATGACGAACCAGGAGCGGCGTGACCACAACGTGATTGACGGGAAGCGGCGGAAACGGATTGCGAATGGCAGCGGGACTTCGGTGCAGGAAGTGAATCAGGTTTTGAAGCAATACATGCAGATGCGGCAGATGATGAAGCAGTACGGAGCGATGGCGGCGCGCGCGAAGATGAAGGGGCTGGGGAAGCTGGCGGGATTAGGGTAATTCGCCTGAGTTTCCTAGTAGGCCGACTTGAGAAACAGGTCGGCGACTTTGGCGGCGAGGGATTCCGGGTCGAGGTCTGTGCGGTTGCAGAGGATAATTATTGTTAGGTGGTCGGCGGGGAAACGCTGGATGTAGGTGTGGAAGCCGATTGTGTCGCCGTAATGCCACGTGCGGACGTGATTGCGATAAGGGTCGAGGAACCAACCGAAACCGTAGGAGACTGGGGTGCCTTGAGGACGGTCGGAGTTGGCGGGCCACTGGGGTTGGTTGCCCGTAGCGAGCTGCGCTGGAGTGAGGGCGGGCTGCATTTCGTTTTCGGTTAGAAGCGTGTGTTGCGCGAGCGCTTCATCCCATTTTGCTAAATCAGTCAGCGAGGAATAGATCCCGCCGTCGCCCAGGGTGGCGGAGGTGGGGCTTTGGTCGGTTTCCTTCCAGGTGTCTCCTTCTTTCGAATGGCCGTAGGCGCGATTGGTGACCTCGTTCTGTCCTTTTTGGTAGGCGATGGTCTGGGACATTTTTAGAGGGACGAAGATGCGTTCGCGAAGGAACTCGCGGAATGGCTTGCCGGAGATTTTGGCCACCACTAATCCGAGGACGACATAACCCGAATTGCTGTAGCTCCATTGCGTGCCAGGGGTGAACTTGCCGGCTCTCTCTTGCTCCAGCAAATCCAGGACTTCGGCGTCTTGAATCTGGTGCGTGCTGGTCCAGATAGGCGCGCCTTCGCGCTTTTCGGAGGCGTCCATTAGATCTTCGTAGTCGGGGAGGCCGGACGTGTGGTTCAGGAGGTTGCGAATGGTGATGGCTTTACCGTAGGCGGGGAAATCGGGGAAGACGTCGGTGAGTTTGTCGTCGTAGCGGAGCTTGCCGTCATGGACGAGGAGCATAATGGACATGGCGGTGAACTGCTTGGAGCACGAGGCGAGGCGGAAATTTGTTTGCGGATCGATTTTGGCTAACGTGCGAAGGTCGAGAACGCCGTGGCCGCGTTCGAATGCGGTGCGGCCATCTTTGCGGACGAGAACAGCTAGTCCAGGAGATTTGTCATCCGCGAGTGGGGTAAAGATGGCATTAATCCGAGATGAGAGATCATCCCCGGCGGCAGCTGCCCTCGGTTCCGATACGCGAAACAAGAGCAACAAACCCACAGCAAAGCAGACGCGATTCCGCAAAAAGGTTTTCTCCCGAAGGGGAGCATATCATTGGACCTGGGCGGGACAAGCGCGGCAAGTTTCGGTCTCGCTCTGCGTCCTTCCCAACCTTCTCTTTGAATCCTAGATTTACCTGATGGGAAGCCGTCGGTATGCGCACACATCATCGCTATTTGCGAACTGATGCACGAGAACTAAGGTGAGAGCAGCACAGCAAGCGCGGCTTTGAGGCGGTCGATCTCTGACTGCAAATCCTCGATTTGCTGTTGCTCGCCATCGAGCTGAGGGTTGCCGCCGAGGCGCTCCGTAACCGGCACGGAATAGTAGTCGTCCTGGTCCAAAGCAAACTGGCGCTCTAGAAGATTCAGCTCGTCCTCCGCTTGATAGATCGCGATCTGAATCTGTGCGGCTTCGGGAGGCTCGCAAGCGATGCGCAAGACTTTGCGCAGATAGACAATCCTCTCCTCCACTTGGACTTGAGTGACGCGTTCCGGGGCCGGCGGTTCCGAATCGAGCAGCGGTGGAGTGCCAACATCGAGGCCCGAGTTGCCCGGCTGGAAATACTGAAGATCGACATCGTTGTCGGAGATGACTGGTGGACTGTATTGGAGATCGCTGCGAATTTGATCGAGGTCCTGCTGGGCGGCTTCCAACTCCATTCTCAGCCTCTCGGCCCGCGGGTTATCGCAGACATCGGCGGATTGGGGATTGGCCGACTCATCCGCGTTCGTGGAAGGCGGTTGGAGGTGGAAGGCTGAGGAGCTTGGGACGGGATGTAGTGGGCCGAGGTCGGCGTTGGTGATGACTTTCGGATGATGGGTTGAATTTGCCCGGCGTTCGCGAGCGCTGCGTGCAGCGTCCACGACGGATTCTTGCGAGCGGGCGGGCGAAGGAAGAATTAGCGCCAAGAATGCTGTGGCTATGAAGACCGTGTTACGGCTAGGCATGACAACACCGCGGGCCGAGGCACACTAACTGCCTGCTAGGCCCATTAGCTCAGATGATTGATTAAGGGAATAAGACTCGTGGGCGAGAAATTCTTGCCGTCCCCAAGAGCTCAGAATGTGTCCGGGCGGCCGCCACAGACCGCGACGGCGTGCTGTAGAGCAGCAATCAGGCGGGGTTCCGAATCTTCCGACGGATCGGTATATGTGAGGTTCGTGTAGTAGCTGTTCTGGTGTGGCGCCTGGAAGGTGTCAACAATGGTGCGTCTTTCGTAAGACGTGGAAATACTTATGCCCGGCACATCCCAGATCAGACCGGGGACCTGCAAGGGGTACGGTTGAATTCTGCTCGGGTCGACGTCATGCAGAGGAATGATTTGCTCGACCGTGTGCTTGTCAATTTCCCCGTTCAACGTGTGGTAGCGCTCGGACCGGAAATGGGCGGAGCAGCCTTTCCAGTCGACCAGGACCGTGGAATAGGAAACCGTTTCGCTGAGATGACCGCCAGCCTGGACATTGACTTCAAAGGGGGCGGGGAGCTTCTGTTGGATCCAACGCAGGGTGTCGTCCAAAGAGGAGTCAGGTTGCGGGTTGTCCGCAGCGGGCCGCGCCTTTGGCCTCACGGCACTAATATTGGCTACGTTCTGTTGATGGACTTGTTGCGCGGCGCTCAACAGGAGTCCAGAGGAGAGGGCGAGAACGGGAAGAAGCAGGAATTTGGGCACGTATGGCCTCAAGCGTATACATCGTTGAGATGCGAAATAATCGCGCGAGGGTTCAGGTCAGACAAAAATCCCTGACAGGAAGCCCGGGCTCAATCAGAAGCGGGCGGTATATGAGTACTGGTGGGCCTAGGGAGATGCGTGCTGTTTGCTTAACGGCTCGGTGAAGGCGCTCCAAGTTTGTCGTAAGAGGTCTCGGCTATAGAGGAGATGGTTAAGATCGGCGGCAAACACTTCCAGGGGTGAAGCGAACAAAGGATGCGTGAGCACATCTGCGAGGCGGAGCGGCAGGCTTTTCAAATTTGTTCCACGTGGAACTTTCCCTTTTTGAGATATTTGCGGGATATTCGATGATGGGTTTTGGAGCATAAGAGCTGATGGAAGCGGTTATTTTTGTCGGAGTGCAGGGCTCCGGAAAAAGTACTTTCTATCGCGAGCGTTTCTTCGATACGCACGTGCGCATCAACCTGGATATGTTGCGGACGCGTCACCGGGAACAGCTCCTGCTGGCTGCGTGCCTGGCCGGAAAACAGGCGTTTGTGATCGACAATACCAACCCATTGCCTAGCAACCGTGCCCGATATGTCGGACCGGCGCGCGAAGCCGGGTTTCGCGTGGTCGCGTACTTTTTTGAGACTTCTCTGGCTGACGCGATTCGGCGCAACAAGGAACGCGCGGGAAAACAGAGGATTCCAGTCCCTGCGATCGCGGGTACGCTCCGAAAGCTGATGCCTCCTACGTTGGACGAAGGATTCGACGAGGTCTACACAGTGACGATCCCGCCAGAAGGTGGATTCGTCGTCAGTAAAGCTGGAAATGGCGGGAATTCGATAGCTCAGACCAATGAGCGGATATGAGTCGTCCAAACGCTGCAAGCCCGGGCGGAGGTCGAGATCTGAGGAATCATCAAGGCTGCTAATTAACGGTCATAACGATGCGGCCTTGAATGCGCGTGCCGGCGGGGGGAAGGGGAACAACCAGGGGAAAAACTTGCCTGAGTATACCATTTCGTAAAATTTAGCGGTATTGTCGGACATAGGCGAACATCCGTGCAGCGAGTTCTTCGATTGCCGGGGAGCGGCTGGAAAGGCTAGAATGATGTACGGAGGAATGTCTTAGTGCTGACGATTCGACTGTCAAGGATTGGTAAGAAGAAGAGACCGTTTTATCGAGTGGTGGTGATCGAGAGAACGCGGCCACGCGATGGCCGAGTTCGGGAACTGGTGGGCACGTACGATCCGCTCAAAAAGCCCGCGGAGATCAAGCTGGATGCGGAACGCATCAAGTATTGGCTCGGCGTTGGCGCGCAGCCCAGTGATACCGTACGCAGCTTCATCCGTTTGCAAAAGATAGCGTAGGATTCCCAGCTTGTAATTGGTCAGTGCACCCTCTTCCTAGTCAGGGCGCCTTTTTCCAGGTTCATGTCCGAAGTTGATGAAAATCGCGTTCGTAGAGGTGCCCCCATGAAGGAGCTGGTTGAATCCATCGCCAGGGCTCTCGTGGACCATCCGGAGGAAGTCAACGTAAGATCCGTCGAGGGTTCGCAAGCCACGATATTAGAATTGCGCGTACATCCGGAAGATCTTGGCAAAGTAATAGGCAGGCAAGGCCGGACGGCCAAAGCGGTGCGCACGCTGCTTGGTGCCGCGGGGATGAAAGTGCGCAAGCGGTTCACACTCGAAATACTGGAAGAGTGAGCGACGCGGCACAACGCTGGGTCGCCGTCGCGCATATACTTCGTCCGCGCGGAAACAAAGGCGAAGTGGCGGCGGAGCTGTTGACGGATTTTCCGCAGCGACTTACGGAATTGCGAGAGGCGTTTGTAGACGATGGCCGCGGCAAGGGCGAGCCACGGCGCGTGGCGATTACGGCTTGCTGGCTTAGTCAGAATCATCCCGGGCAGGCGGTCTTTCACTTCGAGGGCTGTTCTTCAATTAATGACGCGGAAAAGTTTCGCGGCCTGGATGTACTCCTTCCCATCGAACAGCGCATTGGTCTTCCTGCTGGGCAATACTTCATTTCGGACCTGATTGGCTGCTCGGTGTTTGAGCTGGCTCCCGAGGCGTCGCCTGTAGCTTCTTCGCCGTGCTCGATGGCCACGGCGCCGGCATTACTTGGCAGCGTCACGGATGTTCAATCTACGGGCGAGGGTATTTCTGGAACGCCACTGCTTGTCGTGGATACGCGAGAAGGCGAGCTGTTGATTCCACTGGCCGAAGACATTTGCACGCGGATCGACACCGCTGCGCGGCGAATCGATGTGCTGCTGCCTGAGGGGCTACGCGATCTCAACACGCCGTAACGGAATGGTGAAAGCTAGCCGGGATGTCACCTTCGTGGGTACTTCCTCTTCCTTGGTGCGAAATACAAAAAGCATTTGCTAACGACTGCCACGCCGAATTTGTCGTTTTAGCGATAAGCTAGTCGAAACATGCGATTCGATCTCATCACGATTTTTCCGGAGTTTTTTGCGGGGCCGCTGGAGCACGGCATTGTTCGGCGCGCCCGCGAGGCAGGGCTGATTGAAGTTCGTACGCAGGATTTGCGGGAGTTCACGAAGGATCGGCATCGCACGGTGGATGACCGTCCGTTCGGCGGCGGCGAAGGGATGGTGATGAAGCCGGAACCGCTGTTTGAGGCGGTGGAGTCATTACTTGGGCAAAGTGTAGGACACGGTTCGAGATTGACGTCGCCAGATACTGGGACAGCAACTGTGCTGCTGTCTGCCGCGGGGAAGCGGTTCACGCAGGAAACAGCGAGGCGCTACGCGGGCCTGAACCGGATTATTTTTATTTGCGGTCGGTATGAAGGCGTGGACGAGCGGGTGGCGGAGCACCTGGCTACCGAAGAAATTTCGGTGGGGGATTTTGTCTTGAGCGGCGGAGAACTGCCGGCAATGTTGGTGATTGATGCGGTGACGCGGTTGTTGCCTGGGGCGCTGGGGAACGAAGCCTCGGCGCAGAATGAATCTTTTAGTGCGGGCAGCATGGGGCCAGCGGCGCAACATAATGGGTTTCTACGCGAAGACGAGCAGCGCATTCCCGATAGAGACGACGGTCATGGCTTGCTGCTGGATTATCCGCATTACACGCGGCCGGCGGAGTTTCGCGGGTGGGCGGTGCCGGAAGTGTTGATTGGCGGGAACCACGCCGAGGTGGCGAAATGGCGCCGCTCGGCGGCATTGGAGAAGACGCGGCGGAACCGGCCGGATTTGCTTTTGCGAGGATGATTTGGCGCGATATACTGACATTTCGATGAATACAGCTATAGCATGCGCCAAGCTTCAGACGGTGGCGACCAACTTGGCACCGCTTCAGTTCTGGACTTGTTGCCGCTGTGCGTGTAGTTCCGCAATCCGCGGCACGGGCGATCCTGCGGTGTAGTGCAGTGTTAAACCAGCAAGGACTCCGGGCCGCTCGCGATGAGCGGCCTTTTTGATTTCCCGACGTCAAAAGCAAGAGGGTATATGGGTGAAGCGACGATGAGTAACGGCAACAGCAAAGCCAGACCGATTGCGATTTATTACGAGCAGCCAAACTGGTTTGTGCCGCTGTTTCAGCAAATGGACGCGCGTGGCGTGAACTGGTTGAAGCTGGACGCTCGGTATCACCAATATGACGCGGCGTCGCCGGAACGGGAATACTCGCTGCTGTTCAATCGTATGAGCCCTTCGGCCTGGCAGCGCGGGGTGGGGCACGGGATTTTCTACACGCTGAATTATTTGAAGCATTTGGAAGACAAAGGCGTGCGGGTGGTGAACGGATCACGCGCATTCCGGCATGAGACTTCGAAAGCGCTGCAGCTTGCGCTGCTCGAGAGGCTGGGGCTGCCGTATCCGAAGGCGCGGGTGATTAACCATGCGTCGCAGGCCGTTAGCGCCGGGGAAGCGGTCGGGTACCCGCTGATTGTGAAGCCGAATATCGGGGGCAGCGGGGCGGGAATCAAGCGATTTTCCTCACGGGCGGAGTTGCAGGCGGCGGTTGACGAGGGCAGCTTGCAATTTGGGATTGATAACACGGCTCTGGTGCAAGAGTGCTTCACCGCACGCGACGAGATCATCACGCGCGTGGAAGTTCTCGGTGGGAAGTATTTGTACGCGATTCGGATTCATATTACGGGCGAAACGTTTGACTTGTGCCCGGCGGACATTTGCAAGAGCACGAAAGGCGAGGAGTTAACGCGCATTGCTTGTCCGGTGGACGCTCCGAAGACGGGGATGACCGTCGAAACGTACGAGGCGCCGCGGCAGGTGATACTGGATGTCGAGCGCATCATGCAGAACGCGGGAATAGAAGTAGGCGGCGTGGAGTATGTAACTGACGAGCGCAGCGGGCGACAAATGTATTACGACATTAACGCGCTTTCGAACTTCGTAGCTGATCCAGAGCGCATGCTGGGCTTCAATCCGTATGGACGCCTGGCGGATTTTTTGATTGACGAAGCGCGAATTCACGCAGGGACACACACGGCAATGTTGGCAGCAGGAGAAAAGGCATGAAGTACGGATACTGGATGCCGGTTTTTGGCGGATGGCTGCGCAATGTGGCGGACGAAAACATGCAGGCGACCTGGGCCTATGTGAAGCGGCTTGCGCAACGGAGTGAACAGATTGGATTCGACGTTACGCTGATTGCGGAACTCAACCTGAACGACATCAAAGGGGTGGAGGCACCGTCGCTCGATGCGTGGTCAACCGCGGCAGCGCTCGCGGCGGTGACGGAGCGAATTGAATTAATGGTGGCGGTGCGCCCCACGTTTCATTTACCGGCGTTGCTGGCAAAGCAAGCAGCGAATATCGATCACATCAGTGGAGGGAGGCTGACGCTAAACGTCGTGTCATCCTGGTGGGCGGATGAGGCACGCAAGTACGGTGTTGGCTTCGAGCAGCACGACGACCGTTATGCGCGGACCGCTGAATGGCTCGACGTGCTGAACGGAGTGTGGTCGCAGGACCACTTTTCGTTTTCCGGGAAATACTACCGCATCGAAGATAACGTCCTGGAGCCGAAACCGATTTCGCAACCGCGGCCGCTTTTGTACGCGGGCGGGGAATCGCCCGCAGCGAAGGAATTGATCGCCGAAAAATGTGACGCGTACCTGATGCATGGCGATCCGCCGGAGCGTGTGCGCGAGAAGATTGCCGATTTGCGCGAACGCCGTGCGCGGCACAATTTGCCGGCGCTGAAATTCGGCGTGGCGGGGTATGCAATCGTGCGCGAGACGGAGCGAGAAGCGCAGGACGAGTTGCGGCGCATTACGGATGTGCAGCAGTCCGCGGCGGGGTATGCGAATTATCAGCAATGGCTGGCGGGAACGCAGCTGGAGCAGCGCGTTTCGCTGGAAGATTACTCGGTTTCAAATCGAGGTTTGCGCTCGGGGCTGGTGGGTACGGCGGAACAGGTAGCGGAGCGCGTCGCGCAGTTTGAGGCTGTAGGTGTTGATTTGCTGCTGCTACAGTTCAGCCCGCAACACGAAGAAATGGAGCGATTTGCCGACACGGTGATCCGGCGGCGCAGCGCCGCTTCGGCCCTCGCCTAATCGCCAGTGCAACGATTTCGCTAGGCAATTTGCGGCGATTTGCCTATAATTAAAGATTGCGTTTGGTGTGCTGGCCCCGCCCGAGTGGGTCTGCAGGGAATACGAACATGAATCTGGTAATTGCAAAACTACATGAAGCGCAGCTGCGCAAAGACCTCCCCGAATTCCGGCCTGGAGACACGGTCCGCGTAAATGTGCGCCTGAAGGAAGGCGACGGCGAGAAGGAAAAGGAACGCCTGCAAGCGTTTGAAGGCGTGGTGATCTCCAAGAAGGGTCGGGCCTCTGGCGCGACGTTTACCGTGCGCCGGGTGAGCTTTGGCGTGGGCATCGAGCGAATTTTTCCGCTGCATTCGCCGACGATCAGCTCGATCGAAGTGGTCGGCAAAGGCAAAGTGCGGCGCGCAAGGTTGTATTACCTGCGCGAACTTCGCGGCAAGGCTGCCCGTATTAAGAGAGCACCGCGCGAGGAAGCACCAGCTGCGGCCGCCGCTGCCGCCGGAACGGAAACAAAGGCATAAGCGTTTTTTAGTTCGTCGGTTTTGCAAAGAGCCCCGCACAAACGGGGCTTTTTTATTGTCCACAGCTATGGCTGGACGTTGGTGATGCCCTCGGCGCCCGGCTTGGGGAAATGCTTTTCGTACCAGGCGATGCAGCGGTCCGTAGCGTCAATGACGTGCGCCGTCTCGCGAATACCATGGCCTTCGCGCGGATAGCGCACAAAGATCGCCTCCGTGCCAACATCTTTCAGCGCGATGAAAAATTGTTCGGCTTCGGCGATGGGGACATCGTTATCGTTTTCGCCGTGCATCAGCATTGTGGGTGTGTGCGCGGCCGCGACATGCTTTAGCGCCGAGCGCTCCCAGGCCACGTCCATCAAATTGCCCTGGTGCAGGAACTGGCCGAACTCCATCTCTTCGTATTGATTGTAGTAGGTCATGTAATTGTAGCTGATGAGGTTGGAGATGCCGGCGATCGGGATAGCGGCCTTGAACTCGTTGGTCTGCGTAATCAGCCAGTCGGTGAGTTGGCCGCCGTAGCTTACGCCTTCGATGCCCATGCGCTCGCGATCAATCCACAGATAGCGGCGGACCGCTGCGTTTACTCCGTACAGAACGTCCTGGCCTTCGTTTCCGTCCTGGTCGCCGAACACGGCATCCGCGAATTTCTGTCCGTAGCCGGTCGAACCGCGAAAATTCACATTGAGCGTGGCCCAGCCGCGGGCCGCATAAACTTGATTCTTGAAATTAAATGCCGGGCCATTCTGGCCGTGCGGTCCGCCGTGAATGTTGACGATCAGCGGGTGCTTTGACGCGCCCGTCATCGACGCCGGCTTGGTGAGAAACGCTTCGACCTCGAATTTATTGTCGTTGCTGGTAAACGAAAATGACTCGACTTCGCCGAGCTGCTTTCCCTTGAGTGCGTCGACGTTCAGATCGGTCAGCTTGCGCGGGGCTCCCGCGCCGACTTTGAGATAAAGCTCAGACATGTCGTGAGGGGACGCGAAGGTGTAGGCGAGCGCACCGTCCTTGGCAACTGACAAGCCGCCGACCGCGCCGATCTCGTTCACAATGTAGTCGGGTTTACCGCCGGAGATTGGCAGACGCACCAGATGGACGCTGCCGCGCTCTTGCACCGTGAAATATACGGAGTTGCCGTCCGGTGCCCACTGCGGCGCGCCCTGACGATTGTCAATCACCGCACCGATCTCGCGGCGGTCACTGCCGTCCGCATTCATCACCCATACGTGGGTGTCCTCCATCGTGGTCTCACGATCGGTCAGCCCGCGGCGCGTGCCTCGATAGACTATGTGCTTGCCATCGGGCGACCAGAACGGCTCGTATTCGTTGTATTCGGTGGCGGTAAGCCGCCGAATGCTGCCGTCGCTGACGCGCAACGCGAAAATGTCATAGTTAAAGAATTCGTCTTGATTCGGCTCGCGGTTGGAGGCGAATAGAATTTCGCTGCCGTCCGGAGACCAATCGATGGAATGCTCGTCGGTTTCGCCGCTCGTTATTTGCCGAATCCGCTTGCTAGCTAGATCTACGACGAAAATGTGCAGGCGCTGGTTGTCGTTGAAGCGTGTCATGCCTTCGCCCGCATCCGGCTTGTAAAGATAGCGCGTGATAACCATGGGATCGCCGGATGCTTGCGCCGCTTCGGCACCGGCTGTGGAAGAAATGAAGGCGATCTGCTTACTATCCGGCGACCAAGTTATCTCTTCGCCGCTGCCGGGCAGCGGGCTGTTTGTGCCAGTCATTGCGGCGAGGAAATTGATATCCGAGCCATCGCCGCGCGCGACCAGCAGGCCGTGCTTTTCGCCCTGGCTTCCCTGAAAGGCCAGCCATTTACCGTCAGGCGACCAGTGCGGATTGCCGGCTGGCGCTTTGCCATCGCCCACGGGGACTGATTTCTGCGTGGATAAATCCATGATCGAGAGCAAGGGGTAAGGACGGCCAGGGCGGTTGTACATAATCACGGTGTAAGCGGCACGATGGCCGTCGGGTGACAACTGCACTCCGCCGACGAAGCGGAACCGCGAAAGATCGGAGCTGGCTAAGCCTTGTGCGCGGGCAGGCGCCGGAAGGCCGGTCAGAACTAACATGCACAACGTGAACAAACTTACCGAAAGGCGTCTGAGCTGGGCGTGCATGAAATCCCCCAAGTGACTAAATTTTGCTGCGCCATGCTAGCCGCACGCCAGCGGCGGGTCAACTTGAGCCTGAGTCGGTGTCGAGCTTTGGAGAATGTCGTTTGTAACCACTGTGGCGAAATTCTTTCGCGTGCTAAAATCGCGGCCGAAATGAGCCGCCTTTGCTCTTCCCGTTTCGAGCGAGCGGCGCGCAAACTTGGCTGGACGCGTATCGCCGGCTTGGACGAAGCCGGGCGTGGAGCGCTGTTCGGGCCGGTGGTTGCCGCCGCGGTTATTCTCAATCCCAAGCGCCGCATTGTCGGGCTTGATGACTCCAAGCAGATTGCGCCGGAGCGGCGCGGACAATTGGCGGAGCGCATTCGCGAGCACGCGCTGGCGTGGGCGGTTGCGGAGATCGACGCGCAGCGCATTGACGCCTGGAACATCTATCAAGCCAGCCGGCAGGCGATGACGGCGGCGGTAGAGCAACTAACAATCGTCCCGGATTACCTGCTGATCGATGCGCTTCAGCTCGACGTGCTGATCGAGCAGAAGCCGCTGATCAAGGGCGATTGCCGCAGCGTTTCGATTGCCGCCGCTTCAATTCTGGCGAAAACGCATCGAGATACGCGCATGGAAGAGTGGGACGCGGTCTATCCGCAGTATGGCCTGGCGCGCCATAAGGGCTACGCCACCGCCGATCACCTGGAGGCTTTGCGGCAGCATGGTCCCACGCCGCTGCATCGATACTCGTTTGCACCGGTCCGCGAGGCAGGCTGCTGGGCAGCAGGCGCGACACAGATCGCGTTATTGCCAGAAGCAGTTCTGCCTGAAGCCTGATCCGGCGGCCTCGCGGTAAGCCCTTCGCCAATGAGTAAATGGTTTTCCAGTTAAAATCGCCTTTCCCCGGCTTCGCCTGGTTTTCGCCGGCGCGTTCCTAAGTCCAACGGGGATAACTGGCTGCTCACACGAAATTCTGCGTTCGTTGACTTGGCTTTTCCCCGCCTGCTAGCGTAGGCAAGCACAGCTTCTGCCTGCCTTTTTACCTTCGGGTGCGAGGACAATCCTCTCCAGCAGGCGCGGGGCGGTGCCGTGTCTGAGTTAGCGAATGGCCTATAGCAAAAGCAAATACGTCGAAGCCGCGCAAAAGCTCCTGAACCAGGGGAAGGTCCCGCAGGCCATCGCGGAATACCAACAAATATTAAAGTACGAGCCCAAAGACCAGGTCACGCTGATGACCATTGGGGAGCTGTACATCCGGCAGGGCGAGACTTTTCAGGCCATCGATTATTTTGAGCGCCTTGCACAAATATTTGTGGGCGATGGCTTCCTGACCAAGGCCATCGCGGTCTACAAGCGCATCGCCAAGCTGGCACCGGAAGAGATTCGCCCGCTCGAAAAACTCGCCGATCTGTACGTGCAGCAAGGTGTGATGAGCGAGGCGCGGCCCCTATTCCTGCAACTTGCGGAAATCCATCTGAAGGGCAATCGCCAGCCGGAAGCGGTGGCGCTGCTCAAAAAACTGCTCCTGGCCGAACCGGACAACCTGCGCATCCAGATTCGCCTGGCGGATCTTTACACTGCCATGGGCCAGACCGCCGACGCGATCGAAGCGTACGTATCGGCTGCGCAACGTGCGTTGGCACGCGGCGATTCAGTGGAATGCGAGAAGCTGGCGGACCGAGCGTTAAAGCTCGATCCCAAGAACATGGCTGCCGTGATCGTCAAGGCGCGCATTCATTCCTCCAAGGGGGATGTGGCGGAGGCGGCCAAGGCGCTCGAACAAGTCGCCGATCTTGATAAGGGCGGCGAGCAAACCGAGCTGCTGCTCGACATGTATCTGAAGAACTCTGACTGGCAGAATGCCGCGGCACTGGCGCTGAGAGTCTTCGACGCCGATCCCAAAAATTTCGGCACGGCACAAAAGGTCACGGAAGCGCTGCTGCAAGCGGATGAAGGCGAGAGCGCCATGGAGTTGCTTGAGCGCATCCGCGTTCCGATGGTGGACGCCGGTGAGCAGGAGCATGTGGGCCGGCTGCTGAACGAGCTGACCACGCGACTGCCTGGACGTGTCGAGCCGCTTGAATGGCTCGTGGAATTCTACGGACGCACCAGCGATTCTTTCCGTCTGGCGGACTCTCTCGCTCACCTGGGCGACGCTCTCGCGGCTAGCAAGCAGTATGAGCGCGCGAAGGAAGTTTACGAGCAACTTGTTACGAGGCAGCCAGAAAGCGATTCCCCCAAGCGTAAGCTCAACGCAGTTCTACGCAAACTAGGCCACGACGTGGCCGAAGAGGCCCCCGTAGCGGCCCCGAAGGATCAGGAAGAAGAGGGTTTGCCGGTCGAGTTGGTGAGGCCGGCCGCTCCGAAATTGCCCACGGAGGCTGAAACACCCGAAGTAAGAGCAAAACCCGCAGCAGATTCCCCGGATGGCCAGCTCGATGACGAGACACAAAAATTCATTGCGCAGTCCCTGACGGACGTCGACCTTTTTGCGAGTTATGGGCTGACGCAGAAAGCTATAGGTTTGCTGGAGGCGATCCTGAGGCGCGCGCCCCGGCATGCTCCAACGCTCGAGAAACTGCTGGATTTCGTTTTGGGCGCGGGCGACGACCGCCGCACCGCGGAACTTGCCGCACAACTGGAACAAATCCACACAGCGCGCGGAGACACCCGCAGCGCAGAACGCTTTGAGGAACTTCGTCGCCGCTTCCAACGCGCCGCAGGTTTGTCGGACGAGGATGTCGCTCCGCAGCAACCGGCTGCACCGGCACCCCCGCCACCTGCAGCAAAAACCCCGGTGGAAGAGATTGCCGTGGCCGAGGAACCTGCTTCGGCCAGAGAAGAGGTTCACGAGGTCGATCTATCGGACGAGTGGGCATCGATGCTCAACGAGACCCCGGCGGCCGAACCGGCCGGAAAAGCGCCACGTGCAGGGGACGATGCGGCTCTGGAATTCGAAATTCCGATGGAAGCTGCGGTGCCCGAGAACACGAATTCGTTCGCCGAAATCTCCGCAGAGATCCCTGTGGCGGAAGAGCTCCCCGAAATTTCCATTCGCAAAGAAGCGCATGAGTCGGCGTCGATTTTCGAAA
>Ga0210384_10002609_pt1 | contig 21803 bp, 18 predicted proteins | sample IncBWH2MmetaG_FD_160574 | JGI IMG/M metagenome (GOLD analysis project Ga0210384, IMG submission 160574) | Forest soil microbial communities from Barre Woods Harvard Forest LTER site, Petersham, Massachusetts, United States - Inc-BW-H-2-M | ecosystem: Environmental > Terrestrial > Soil >...
ATGTCATCGAGTCAGTCTGGCTGGGATCAAAACCTGAGCCCCTGAAGTCTCCCGCCGCGCAGATTGTCGCTACCCTGGAGTCTCACCGTATTGCAGGCGTGCGACGAGTAGGGAAGCACATCGTGTTCGACTTGGAACCGGGCCGTGTGGGGCGGACACTCTTGTCCGCCAGGCAGCGCGACAGGCCTCGCGGCCCGACATCACGGAAAAAGGCGGCGGGCAAGAGTGCCCGCCCCACACAAGGCAACACGCAACCAACCGCACAATGGATCGTCCACCTGGGGATGACTGGACGCATGGTGGTCTGCCCGCCGGATAGCGAAATGGCAAAACACACCCATCTGGTCGCAAAGCTGGCGTCTGGCAGGGAGTTGCGCTTTGTCGATCCGCGACGCTTCGGGCGGTTGAGTGTCGCCGAAGGTTTTGAAGCTGGCGGTTCCGAACCGCTGGAGGTTCAGGTTGATCACTTTGTCAGCCTCTTCCACGGGCGCAACACGCCTATCAAGAGTGCGCTGCTGAACCAGAAACTCCTGCGCGGCGTGGGCAACATTTACGCCGACGAGTCGCTGTTCCGCGCAGGGATCCGGCCGAGGCGACGAGCATCGTCCCTTACCCGCGAAGACCTGCGGCGGCTCTACCCGGAAGTCCAGGAAGTGTTGAGGGAAGCGATCGCGCTGGGCGGCTCTTCAGTTTCCGACTATGTCGACGCGGATGGCGAGGAAGGTTTCTTTCAGCTGCGGCACCGGGTCTACGGTCGCGAATGCGAACCGTGCCTGGTGTGCAAGACACCGATCAAACGTGTAGTCATCGCGGGTCGCAGCAGCCACTATTGCCCAAAGTGTCAAAAGTAGCGCCGGTGTCCCACCGGCGACGCGATAGGGCAAGATGCCCTCCGGACAGCCGGCAGGATGCCGGCGCTACAGCGAGCCGTTCGCAATCTGAAATTTGATACGCTATTCACATATGCCCAACTTTTCGATCGGTGTCGATCTCGGCGGTACCAATCTGCGCATCGCGGCCGTTAACCAGCAAGGCGACCTGATGGAAAAAGTCACGCTCGGCACGCGTGTAGCGTTGGGGAAAGATCACGTCATTGGTGAGATGTGCGATGCCATCCGGGTCCTTGCCGCCAAGTATGGCAGCAGCTTTGCACTCCAGGGCATCGGCATCGGCGTGCCCGGCATTATCGATATGAAGACGAGCATGTTGCGCGAGTCTCCCAATCTTCCGGGCTGGGCGGAGACTCCGGTGCGAGCTGAAATTGAGCGCCTGCTGGGTACGCGAGTAATTCTGGAAAACGATGCTAACGTCGCCGCCTTGGGCGAGAAGTGGCTGGGCGCGGCTCGCGACGTCGACGACATGGCTATGCTGACTCTCGGGACGGGCGTGGGTGGCGGAATCGTACTCCAGGGCCGCATCTGGCACGGCATGACCGGGATGGCGGGCGAGTTTGGTCACATGACGGTGGAACCTGAGGGACCTCAGTGCGGCTGCGGTAATCGAGGGTGTGTCGAACAATATGCTTCGGCCACGGCAGTGGTTCGAATGGCGAAGGAGGCGATTGCATCCGGCCGCGCGCCTGGACTGGCGAAGGCTGCCAGTTCAGATCCGGAATTCAGCTCCAAAGCGATCTATAACTTGGCCATTCAGGGAGACGCAGAAGCCAAGAAAATCTTTGGCCGAGTGGGCCGTGCCCTGGGCATCTGCATTGCGAACCTGGTAAACGCGTTCAACCTCAATATGTATGTGATCGGCGGCGGAGCGTCCAGTGCGTGGGAAGCGTTTTCGCCCTTCATCTTTCAGGAGCTTCGGCAGCGCTCCTTGGTGTACGCCGCGACTGCTCCCGCGTCTCCGCTCTCTGGCGCCGGGGCTTCCGGGCGTCTGGGGCCGGAAGGCTCGACCAAGACGATCATCACCCTAGCACTGCTGGGCAGCGATGCCGGACTCTACGGCGCGGCGCAACTGCCGCTTACGAGCAACTAAGGTTCAATGGCTACATTGCAGCGGTGCGCCCCACTCCCTTAACAGCAGATTTCAAGCGAGTAACTTCCTGAGCGGTCAGATAGCGAAATTTCCCGAGAGGAACATCAAGCTGCAGTGGTCCGTAGCGTACTCGCTTTATTTTCTCCACATGATGTCCGACGGTCTCGAACATCTGCCGAATCTGCCGGTTCTTGCCTTCGATCAGCGTGACCTCGTACCAGGGATTGTCAGCCTCACGAATCGGCTTGATTTTGGCCGGTGCCGTCTTCTGCCGCCGGCCGCCTTTACCCTGAATGTAAACGCCCGATTTTAGCTTCGCCAGGCCGTCCGTCGACGGCGTACCTGCAACCTTGACCAGATAAGTTTTAGGAACGTGGGACGAAGCCTTCATCAGCGCGGCCGCGAGTTCGCCGTCATTGCTGAGCAGGAGCAGGCCTTCGCTGGCGTAGTCCAGCCGCCCGACCGGATACACGCGCACGCCCACTCCCCGAAGCAGATCCATCACGGTCGGCCGCTTCTCTGGGTCGGTCACGGCAGTGATATATCCCTTCGGCTTGTTCATCAGCAGGTAGACATACTTCTGCGCGCCGCGCAGCAGCTTGCCATTTACGCGGATGTGATCATGCTCGGGATCGGCCTTGGTGCCGGGCTCGGTCACGACTTGCCCGTTCAGGGATACCAGGCCGCCGGCAATGAGCTGCTCAGCCTTGCGACGAGAAGCGATGCCAGCAGCGGCGATAATTTTCTGCAAACGTTGGGCGGGCATTGGAAAGTCTTCAAGCACACGTCAGAGGAAAGCCCTGGGTTGAAAATCGGCCAGCCCCGGTCTAAGCGGCTGGGTCATTCTCGCCGGCGACATGCGTGTCGGTAGAAACCGCTTCCTGATCTGCAGCGGAAGGCGTGGGCTCGGACTCGACTTGCGGAGCGCTGGCGCCGGCTGAAGCAACCTCCGCGCTATTTTCCGGTAAAGGCAGCAATTCGTTCTGGAACGATTCTGCCACCAGCTTTTCGAACTCTTCCATGCTGGGCAGTTCGCCGACGTCTTTCAGTCCAAAGCGCAGCAGAAATTCCTTCGTGGATTTGTAAAGAATCGGCCGACCGATGACTGCCTTCCGGCCGGCGGTGGTGATGAGCTTCCGGTCCAGCAGAGTGGCGATGACGCCGCTCGAATCGACGCCGCGGATTTCGCTGATCTCGGGCACTGTGACTGGCTGCTTGTACGCAATCACAGCCAGCGTTTCCAGCGCGGGCAGAGAGAGGCGAATTGGCGGCTTCAAACTTTTGGCGAATTCGCGGACCACGTCATGCTGCTCGGGCTTGGTGGACATGCGATATCCGCCCGCGATCTGGCGGATCTCAATCCCACGGTGGGCAGCAGCGTAGTCGTCGATCAGTTCCTCAAGCGCGACGCGGACGCGTGACTTGACCTCATCTTCGGTTGCGCCTTCGGCAATCGCAGATTCGCTCAGCAACTCGACAATGTGATCGAGCGCGATCGGAGTTTCCGCCGCATAAATTATGGCTTCAAGCTTAGCTTTAAGACTCATGGTTAAGTGCCCTGTAAATCAGTCTATCTCCAATCATCGCGTACCGCACTTTGTTCCGCGACAATGGCGTCAAATCCACTGTGTTTGCGCAACAAAATCTCTCCAAAAATTCGGTCTTGCCGTAACTGGATGGCCTGCAGCCGGACCATCTCAAGAAGAGCCAGAAACATGCAGACCAGAGCCTGGTGCGAATTCACATTGCGCAGGATTTGCTTCAGGCGAAGCGGCCGGTCCTCAAGCGCCAACCGGCGCTGCAAGTAGTCGATCATCTGACCCACGGTAACTGTCTCTTCATCTACTTGGAGCAGGGGGCGTGAGCGGGCTCGCTCCAGGATCTGCTGGAAGGTCTTCACCAGATCGATCACGTCGGCTGCGATTTCGGGCTCCGTGCCTTCAGCGTCCATGAATTCGCGGATCGCCGGGTTGGACCGGACAGCGTCCTCAATCTGCTGCTTCTGCATCAGCATTTGTGCCGCAGACTTGAACTTCTCGTGCTCGATCAGGCGATTGACCAGCTCCGCCCGGGGATCGTCCTGCGCGTCCGAGGCCGCAGCCGGATCGCGGGGCAGCAGCATCTTCGACTTGATGTGAATCAGTACGGCGGCCATATAAATGAACTCGGCCGCAACGTTCACATCCAGTTCCCGCAATTTTTCCACGTAGGTCAGGTATTGCGCGGTGATGCGCCCGATCGGGATATCGTAAATATCAATGTCCTGCTTGCGGATCAGATCGAGCAGCAGATCAAGCGGCCCCTCGTATACATCCCCGACGGTCACGGAGAACGGGAAGTCGTTTTCCGGCTGCGGCTTCGGCGCAGCCGGCATCTGCACGACGGGCGCCAGCGTGCTTCCGGCGTCCCGCTCCGCGGGTGCGATTTTTAGATTCTCAGCCACGTTTCTCTTCGTAATAGAGCGACATGCCCATAGCCTCGCGGACTTCACCCATGGTCGCGCTGGCTACCTTGCTGGCACGCGAGGAGCCCGCCTCCAGAATATCCCAGGCGAGGCGTGGATTGTCTTCATATTTCTTGCGGCGCTCCTGCATGGGGTTGAGGATGCTGACCAGGGCGTCTGCGGCCCACCCCTTGCACTCGATGCAGCCTATGCCGGCCGAGCGGCAGCCTTCGTCCACTTTCAGGATGGTTGGCCGGTCGCTGAAGATCTTGTGCAGGTCTCCCACCGGGCAAACATCGGGATTGCCAGGATCTGTGCGGCGCACGCGCGCCGGGTCGGTCACCATGGTCTTCAACTTCTGCCGCACCACCGGCTCGGGATCCGTTAGCAGAATGGTGTTGCCGTACGACTTCGACATTTTTCGGCCGTCGGTGCCCGGCAGTTTCGCAGCCGGAGTCAGCAGCGGCTGTGGTTCGGGAAAAACGTACATGCCTTTCCGAGTGTAGAACATGTTGAAGCGGCGTGCGATTTCGCGAGTCAGCTCGACGTGTGGTACCTGGTCTTCGCCGACCGGAACGAAATCACCTTTATAAATCAGGATGTCGGCCGCCTGCAGTACCGGGTAACCGAGAAATCCGTAAGTGCTGAGATCTTTTTCCGCGATGTTGTCGCGCTGCTCCTTGTATGTGGGGACGCGCTCCAGCCAACCCAGCGGGGTGATCATGGAGAAGAGCAAATGCAATTCGGCATGCTGCGGAACATGCGATTGGATGAACATGGTGCAACGCTCGGGATCGAGTCCGGCGGCCAGCCAGTCCAGCAGGACTTCCACTGAATTCTCCTTGATCCGCGAGGTGTCGGCATAATCGGTTGTAAGCGCATGCCAGTCAGCTAAAAAGAAAAAACAATCGTACTGGTCCTGCATGCGCACCCAATTGTCCAGCGCGCCGACAAAGTTTCCTAAATGCAGCTTGCCGGTGGAGCGCATACCGCTGAGCACGCGTTTGCGTTGGCTTGGGCGAGAGGTCATCAGATTCTCAGGAGAATATAAACAAAAAAACCTACAGCTGGGCTTATGAGTTTGCCCAGAAGGCCGCCGCCCCAAAACACCAAGAGAAGCAGGCCGAATGTGCCGACGCTGTCATAAATTCGAAGCGCTCCGGTGGGCAGCAAATGGCGCAACACATGACTGCCGTCCAGCGGTGGAACCGGGATGAGATTGAAAACGCCGAGCACGATGTTGATCAGCATCACATCAAACACAAGTTTGCACAACGGGACTAGAAGCGAGTTGCTGTTGGCAAAGTCTGAGCCCTGGAGAGTTCCAAAAACAATTTCTCCCCCATTGGGCGAAACTGCTTTCACGACCGCCAGAACGAGGACGGCGCCAGTTGCCACTACAAAGTTGCTGATCGGCCCGACGATCGAAGTGAGAATGTCATCGAGGACGGGGTTCTTAAAGTTGCGCGGATCCACCGGCGTAGGTTTTGCCCAGCCGAGAACTGGAAGATGCGTGAACATTGCAACAGCGGGTAACAACAACGTTCCGATCGGATCAACATGCCGGATGGGATTGAGTGAAACTCGTCCCAACATGCGGGCGGTCGGATCGCCGCGGAGATTGGCCATCCATGCGTGGGCCGATTCGTGAACGCTGATTGCGAACAGAAACGCAATCAACTGGAACACGATGTCCAAGATGTCGATGTGCTGCAACGTCATGCGAGATTGGTCTCGATACTAACATGCTGAGGCCTGATTTCGCGCGGTTCCGGGCGCGAACGCTTGCGTCAAAATCACGAACTGCACACTCGCGCGCTGTCATCCTGAGGAAGGGGAGTCCTTCGCCAAGTGAAGGTCCCCGACGAAGGACCTGTGCACTTCGTCGTAGCTGTCCACGCTGCTGACAGGTCGACACAAGTTGAGTGTGCCGCAGAATACATAGGTCCTTCGCTTGCTTTGTCCGGCTTTGCCGCGCGAGGGACTGCGCTCAGCATGACAACGTGGTTGGCGTATTTGGCGTGGGCCTTAGCGCTTTTCGAAAGCGCGCCTCTGTTCTTCCGGCGCAATCGATTTTATCTTGATCGGCTTGGCGGGAATGCCGCCCACTACCGTGAATGGCTCAACATCTTTTGAGGCGACGCCCATTGAGCCCACCATCCCGTGCTCGCCAACTCTCACGCCGCTGAGCACAGTTGCATGGTAAGTGATGCGTGCCTTGGGGCCGATCTCCGTCTTGTGATTGCTGACGATCATCCCGTCATTGAGATCGTGCGCGTGCGAGTAGATGTTGGCGTAGTCGGAAACCGAAGATCCTTCATGAATAATGATCTGTCCGCGGTCATCGAGCAGAACGTACTTGTGAATGGTGCAATTGTCTTCGACCGTCAGGTTGTAACCGAAGGAAAACTCCACGCCGTGAAAGATTTTGACGTTGTTGCCGCAATGTTTGAAAACATGGCGGGCCAGCATGGCTCGCACCTTGTGTCCCAGCCAGTGATTCAGGCCGACCGGCGACCGGTCGTACATCATCCAGAACCAGATCAGCGGCTTGCGCTCGGCATACTTCGCGGCGTCAGCGTCGCCGTAAGTCTCGGGCTCCAGGGTCGCATTGCGCGGATCAAGCGAGTGGACCAGAGTCTGCATCGCCAGTGGTGCCGCCGGATCGGGCGCCGCATAAGGGCGCCCCACATAGAGCTGGTGCAGTTCCTCACGGACGACATCGCTGCGATGCTCGGGGTCACGATTCGCGAATGCGCGATCGAGCCCATCAATCCATTCCAGGAATGCTTTTTCGGCGGCGGGAACGGGCTTTAAGACTCGATATTCGTATCGGGGCATAGTCGCCTCACTGGTTCATCTGAGAAGGCTAAAACATAACATACCGACTCATGAAGGATGGATCGAGTCCTTGGCGGCGCTTGCAAACTGGAGCGTGGGCGGACACTCCTCTCCGCCGCCTTCGACTTGGATTTGTCCAAGGGGAAACTTTTGTCTGCTAAGTGCGGCCACGAACCAACATCAACTTCAAAAGCGGCGGACAAGAGTGTCCGCCCCACACAGTCTGCCGCAAGCTTTTAACTGGCCTGAGACTCAGTGCTGTGTTCTATAATGCGCGCGCCTATGAAATCGAAGAAAACCGCAAAGCCGCATCCCATGCCGGTGGACGCGCTGGTCTATCCGCGGTTCTCCGGCGTGCCCACGTTCATGCGGCTGCCCCACATTCCGCGAGCAGAGGATCTCGACCTGGCGTTAATTGGCGTTCCATTTGACGGAGGAACGACTTATCGCCCGGGTGCGCGCTTCGGCCCCCGCAACATTCGGGTGCAATCCGCCATGATTCGTCCGTGGAATCCGGTTATGAAAGTCAATCCGTTCGAAAAATGGCGTATCGGCGATTTTGGCGATCTCTCGATCAATCCGCTATCGATTGAAGACACCTATCGGCGAATCACCGAGCAACTGGGGGACGTGTTTCGCGACGGCGCGCGATCGGTCTGCGTCGGTGGCGACCATTCCATTCTCTTGCCCATACTGCGCGCCATTCACCGGCATTTCGGTCCGGTCGCGTTTGTTCAGCTCGATGCCCACGGCGACACCTGGAGCGGATACTTCGGCAGTCCGCATTCACACGGCACGCCGGTCAAGTACGCCATCGAGGAAGGACTGATTGAAGAAGGTTACGCTCTTCAAGTCGGTCTGCGGGGGCAGGTTTATTCCCACCGCGACTTTGATTTCGCCCACAAACACGGCATCAAGATTGTGACCTCGGAGGAGTTTCATAAGGACGGAGTTGAGCTGGTCAAGGGTCACCTGAAAAAGTTGCGCGGCCGCCCGGTGTACCTCACATTGGACATTGATGTGGTCGATCCGGCATACGCTCCCGGCACAGGCACGCCGCAGGTGGGCGGGCTTTCCAGTGTCCAGATTCTGGATCTGGTGCGGAGCCTTAAGGGTCTCAAGCTGGTGGGGTGCGATCTGGTGGAGGTGTCGCCGCCTTACGACAATGGAGAGATCACTTCGTTGCTGGCCGCGAATTTGCTTTTCGAGTTGCTGTGTCTGTTCTAGAGAATGAGCCAGTACTGATTATAGGGGTTCTTCGAGTCCGTGACCGCTTCGCGATGCGAAGCAGCCACTCCGCTCAGGATGACACTCACGACCTTTCATGATCACTCTTGCCCGCAAACTTCGCGTGGTTGATTACTTCACCCTGGGTTGGGGCACCATGGTGGGGGTCGGCTGGCTGGTCGTCATGGATGATTGGCTGCTGCGCGGAGGAACCCTAGGCGGCGTGTTGGGATTTGCCATCGGCGGTGCCCTTCTGTTGCCCATCGGCTACGTTTATGGCCAGCTTGTGGCGACCATCCCCGACGCTGCCGGCGAGGTCGCCTACACTGCGAAAGTCTTCCCCCGATCGGTCAGCTTTGCCACCGGCTGGATGATGATCCTGGCGTATTTCATCGTCTGTCCGTGGGAGGCGGTGGCCGCGGGAAAGATTGCGGGCTATATTTTTCCTGCGCTGGATTCGATCGAGCTCTACCATATTGCCGGCCGGCCCGTATATTTGCCTCATGTGATTATTGGGCTGGGACTTACCGGCCTGTTGACATTGCTCAATTACCGCGGCATCCGGCTGAGTGCGATCTTTCAGAACTGGACAACTTTCGGGACCCTCGGTTTATTTGTCGTATTCGTCGCAGTCGGAGTCAGCAAAGGTGCCCCGCAGAATTTTCCGCCCTTGTTCACCCACAGCGGATTTGTCTCGGTTCTGCTGGTCATTCAGATTGTTCCTTATTACATGACAGGCTTTGAGTCGGTGGTAAAGGGGGCGGAAGAATCCAGCCCGGAATTTCGCACTGGGGGATTTTTCAAAGCCATCTGGATGGCCATCCTGGTGGGCATTGTCTTCTACACCGTTGTGATTGCGGCGGTGGGTTATGCTGCGCCGTGGCGGGAGCTCACGGGCGAAAAGTTCATGACTGCGGTTGCTTTTGAGCACGCTGTGGGCTCGCGTTGGATCGTCAACATGATTCTGGCCGCGGCCCTGCTTTCGCTCTTCAAAGTATTTAATGGGAACCTGGTTGCAGCCAGCCGGCTGGTATTTGCCATGGGGCGTCGCGGGCTGGTGGATGCGCGCGTCGCCCAGGTGCACCCGCAGAATCAGACGCCGTCGGTCGCCGTGATTTGCGTAGGATTAAGTACCGTCGCGTGCATGTTTCTCGGCGACGCCATCCTCGTGCCAATCTCCGTTGTCGGCTCGCTGGCTTCCGCGGCGGGATGGCTGGCAGCTTGCGCGGCGTACTATCAGATGGCGCCAACTCAACGCCAACGCATGGTGGCCGCGGTTGGTGCGCTGGTCGGTCTGCTAATGATCCTGATGAAAGTTGTTCCGTTCGTGCCCGGCCACTTCAGCATCTACGAATGGCTGGCCTTGGGAATCTGGATCGTGCTGGGCGCGATCGCAGCCCGGCATGCAACACTGTAACGCCGGCGTTCCTTCGACTTCGCTCAGGACAGACTCCGCTGGCTGTTGAGTGGGCGTCTCGCCCAGCCTGAATGTCGTGTAGAAATTTGCTGTCGCAGTAAAAACAAATACGGAGAAGCCATGGAAAGCAGCAAGCTAAAGAAAAAGTCTCTGATCATCGGCATCTTTCTTTTCACATTGGTTCAGTTGTCACGTGCACAAGCTCCAAGCTCATCCTTCGATCTTGTCATCATCAACGGCCATATCATCGACGGCACCGGCTCACCGTGGTACTCAGGCGACATCGGCATTCGTGGCGGCAAAATCATCGCTATCGGAAACCTGAGCGACGCGCAACGCGCCCGTACCATTGATGTCCACGGCTTGGTGGTTGCTCCTGGCTTCATCGACATGCTGGGCCAGTCTGAACTGACTATCTTGGTGAATCCCCAGCTGCCTTCGAAGATTTACCAGGGCATCACGACCGAGATTACGGGCGAGGGTGATTCTGCCGCGCCGCTGAATGACGCCATCATTCAAGCCAAACGACACACGTACGATCACTATCACATCACACCGGACTGGCGCAGCTTTCAACAATACTTCGCCCGTTTGGAAAAACAGGGCATGGGGATCAATCTGGCAAGCTACGTCGGGGCCACCCAGGTCCGTCGCATAGTCCTGGGCGATGACGACAAGCAGCCGACACCTGCGCAACTGGACGAGATGCGGGAACTGGTGCGACAGGCCATGCTCGAAGGCGCTGTCGGAGTCTCAACATCACTCGAGTACTCGCCCGCGCCTTACGCGATGACTGAAGAGTTGATCGCCCTGGCTTCGGAGGCCTCGAAATTCGGCGGGATCTATGCCACGCACATGCGCAATGAGAGCAATGGTGTCCTGGCTGCGATCGACGAGGCATTGCGGATCGGGCGGGAGGGTCACGTCCCGGTCGAGATCTGGCACCTTAAGGTCGCAGGAAAGGCCAACTGGGGACGCATGCCGGAAGTCGTGGCAAAGATTAGTGCCGCACGCGCCGAGGGGATGGACGTCAGCGCCGACACCTACGCCTACACGGCATGGTTCAACGATTTCTCGGCATTCGTACCGGCCTGGGCACACGACGGTGGCAATGCCAAGCTAATCGAACGTCTTAAAGATCCGGGGATGCGGGCCCGCATTCGCAAGGACATGATGACTCCGTCGAAGGAATGGGACAACGAGTGGGAGGAGATCAGCGGCCCTCAGGATGTCTTGATCGGCGTGGTGAAAAACCCCAAGTTGCTTCCGCTGCAAGGCAAGAGGCTGTCCGAGATTGCAAAACTGCAAAACAAAGACCCTATGGATGCACTGTTCGATCTGTTGATTGAAGATAATGCTTTGACCGAAGTCGCTGTCTTCGGCATGTCCGAGCCGGATATCGTCCTTGCGCTGCAGCAGCCGTGGGTAGCTTTCGACAACGATTCAGCCGGTGCCTCGCCGGAGGGAATTTTGGGTCAGGAACATCCTCACCCGCGCGCCTACGGCACCTTCCCTCGCATCCTGCGCAAATACGTTCGTGAAGAAAAAAAGCTCACGCTGGAGGATGCCATACGAAAGTTCTCCGCACTGCCGGCGCAGCGTATGCGTTTGACCGACCGCGGCGTGCTGAAAGCAGGAATGTGGGCCGATGTGGTTGTCTTCGATCCCGCAACGGTTCGTGACCTGGCTACCTTCGAAAATCCAAACCAGTTGTCGCAAGGGATGGAGTACGTTTTAGTGAATGGCGTTGCGGTGATCGATCAGGGCAAGCAAACCGGGGCGCTGCCGGGGAAAGTCTTGCGCGGACCAGGCTATGCACAGTAAAGCTTAAGCGAACTGTCTTTATCGCAGCCTCGATGCGGGACAATGTTGTTCGCGTCCGAGGCGTCATGCTGAGCTTGCGAAGCATCTTGCGTGAAGCGGATATGCATTTGGCTCGCGATTGTAATCGTACGCGCGGGGTCCTTCGAGACTGAAGTTGTCTCAGGATGACGCCACGGTGGAGGTTTTCCGAAACTGAGCCACCCTCCTGGGGTTTGACCAACGAACTATTTCTGGGTAAGGCTCACTGTGTGTAGTCCGATCGTCGCTGCGTCCACTCGGGCCGGCAACGCAAACCGCGAGTCAAGGCCGATATTCGGGTATTTCGGCTTCAGGTACTTCTCCACGAATAGTTGCAAGACGAATTGAGGAACCTCGACGCCATCCAGGGAGACCGAATCCACGTGCACCAAGCCTTCTCCCCTCGCCCCGTAAGCATGAGTCGTGACCACTACATCATGTAATCCGCTGAAAATGGACAGCAGCGGGTTGTAGGAATTCATTCCCGCCTTCAACTGATCGAAATCAACCCGTGAAGTCCCGACTATCATTCCGGGCTGTTCCTGGAAAACCACTGACTCCACTCCTACGGGAAGCTTGACCTCGCCCGACGCGAAGTAAGCATTAATCTCCTGCTCGGAGAACTCCGTGGGCGAGGGATCCGGGTGCTGCTGCGCCCCGTTGCTCTCCACGTGCTGCAGCTTGCGCTCGACGTTCGCCAGCGGTGCGGAGCTGGGAGCAGAACGGGTCTGCGCCAGAGAATGCGGAGTCAGAAGAAGCCAGGCCGTGATGGCGAAAAAAAGGGCGCAGCAGGCCTTCATGGTTTGAGCGCGGCCTGAGTATCGGGAGTCGTGCTGACGGCTACCTGGGGCTGGTCGACCGTGCCGGTGATGTTAAAGCCGCGGGCTCCGTCGCGTGCCAGTTTGAAATCCAGAACTCGACCCAGGGATGCTGTGCCGCTCAATTGGTAGATGCCACCAGGAGTCTGTAGTTTGCCTTGATCAATCTCAAACTTTCCGGCCCGCAGCAGCAATCGTCCCACGAAGCGGTTGACCCGGAGCGGGCCGCTCTCTCCCGCCAGGATGAGGTGGGGCATCGAACCATCGCGAGCGTCCAGCTGGAAAGCGGCGTCGGCGTGGGAGAGCAATTCGGCCTTCGTCCAGCCCGTCGTGTCGGCACGATATCCCACATTTGCCGTTCCCGTGATCCAGGCGTCGTGCATGGCTTCTGCAATTTGTCCCAACGCAACTTTTTCCAGGGTACCGTTGCCTTGATACGTTGGAGGATTGACCGTGAAATCCACTTGCCATTCGCCGGTGTGGTGTCCGCCCACTACTTCGCCACGCAGGTTCGAAAGCTGAAGGCGGCCCTGCTCGAGTTCGACCTCGGCCGAGACCCGGTTTGCGACCAGGTTGTGAATCACCACGCGATTTGCCGTCAGGTTTCCGACCGCGTGTAAGGATACCAGATAGGGTTTGGATTGCGCCGGCGACGACAGAAAGCGATACCAGGGCTCGTTTCCGGGCAGCTCATTTACCAGACCGCTCAGTTCATCGGTCACAAACTCGTCAGCGTGAAGATCAAAGCGTATCGGACAAGCCTGCGGCTTCTCGCATTGTCTGGGAACTGTCAGCGACCCGCGCCACGTATTGCCCGCCAGGGAAGCGGACAGCTTGCTGACTTCAGTGGTGTTAGGCGTCAGCTCAATACTTGCCGACAGAATCTCCACCGGCGAATTCAGGCCGCGTACCCGGGCGTAGACGGAATGCAGTTGCGCCGTACCGGTCACTGCGGCAGCGGCGAATCCAGCCCAGCCGCCTCCAATGTGAAGACTGATGCGGGCCTCTCCGCTGGCTGCGGGCTGAGGCGCCGGCAATCCGATTGTGCGCGCCACTTCCAGCAAACGCTGCACCTCGGCGTCCCCCTGCACCAGGAAGTTGTAACCGGAACGAGAAACTTGGCCACGCACAGTAGCGCCGGTAGTTCTGCCCAGGGCCAGACTAAACGGGCCAACCTCAACCCGGGGATCAATTCTGGGCGGAATGGCCGAGCCGCGGCTGCGTTCGGCGCCTGGTTTCTTCCCACGATCGTCGTTCGAAGATGAGGATATGTTGAAAGGAATCTTGTCGAGCGCGAGCCTGGTATTGGTGAGAAGCGATCGCACGTTTAAAGCCACCACTTCGCCCCCGCCCTGCCAGGCCGGCCCCGCGCCGGTTGAGGCGACTGGGCGCTGCAATGTAATGCTTGCGTTCAGTTTGCCGGCCGCAACAATATCAGCGGGCACATTCTTTTTCACTCGACGCGCGAATTCCACCATCGGCTGGAGGGGCAGGTTCTGGACGAGCATGGTCAAATCGTAGGCGCGAGAACCGGGCATGGGGGCAACGCTGCCATTCAGGGTGATGCCACCATCGCCAACCGGCGCACGACATGCCAGCCCGGATAGAATGTGATCGGCAGAGCTGTAATGACCGTTACATCGGGCTGCCAGCCGGAGTGCCGGATCACCGGAAATGTCAAAGCGGCGGAAGTCTTCGATGGAGCCCTCGGTTTCGACCGTCAGATTCTTGGGCGTGCCTGTGAGCTGAGCCGAGAGTCTGACGCCGCCTCTCCATCCCTTGTCCTGTCCCAGGGCCAGCTTCGTCACTTGTCCCAGTTGGGCCCCTTCCCACTGCAGCGTGAATTGCACGGGAGTCTCGTGCAGATCGGCCGAGCGTTGCCACGACCCAGCCATGGCAAGCAGGCCGGTGTCGCTGAGGTTGAAGTCGGTCCGCATCGGTTGGGCTTTTAATCGCATGCCCCAGGTATTTTCAGAGTCCTGCCACAAAGCGAAATTGGCTTCGGTCAGGGCGTAGGGTTTCTTTTCCTGCCCGAACTTGAAGTTGATACGACCGTGGTCGGCCTCAATGTAGGGGAAGCCCGGCCGAGCTTCGCGGCGCGTCTTTGACGTAGGCGCAACCGGAGTGCTGGCAGCGCGCTCCACCAGTTTTTCCAGGTTCCAGCGGCCTTCGCTGTTGCGCACCAGATTAATACTGGGCTCGGTTAGACTGAGGCGGGCAATCTCCAACCTTCCTCGCAACAGCGAGCTCACGCGCACGGTGGCCATAACATCGGACGATTGCAGCACCGGCTCGGCGCCAAACTCAGGGTCTTCATGGACTACAAAATTCTCCAGATCGAAACCGGGTTGGGGCAACAGGCGAAGAGTTACCGATCCCACGTCCACGGGGCGCCCTAACGCTAGGCTGATCGACCGAACAATTCGCGTGCGCAACCGCTGCGCCCCAGGGCGCACCAGAAACAGCGCCAGCACCACAACGATGCCAGCGAACACCCTGCCGCGACTGGAGCGAAAGAATTTCAACGAACCACCTTCAACGTGCGCCGCCAACGGGTCAAATCGAAGAAATGTATGGCCACATGGGCCAGGAATCCCACGCGCTCACCGATCCCCGTGTGCAGATACTGGTTGGGCGGCGTTTCGAACGACCAGTAGATGAACATGGGTCTCCCGATCACATTTTCCTTCGGGATAAACCCCCAATAGCGGCTGTCATAGCTTACATCGCGATTGTCTCCCATTGCGAAATAGCTGTCGGGAGGCACGACGATGTCATCACCCTGGATGTATTGCGGCAGGTTCTGTTGCCAGTCCGGAAACAGGCGGTTGTAGTCGGATGGCGGCACGGCGGGGAAATTGTCACGGTACTCGTTCGGTCCTTCATCACTGTTGTGAATAACGTAAGATTCGTCGAGCTTCTCTCCGTTGCGAAATACGACGCCATTGCGCAGATGGATATGGTCTCCAGGAACTCCGATGACCCGTTTCACGACGTAAAGGCCGGGCTCCGCGGGCGAAAGAAAAACCACGATATTCTGGCGCTGTATTTCCCGATAGGGAAGCAGCGGTCCCATCCAATGGGTGGCCGGAGCGAACAGGATCCGGTTTACGAAGACATGGTCGCCGATCAGCAGCGTGTTCTCCATGGAACTGGAGGGAATCTCAAAGGCCTGCAGGACGAAGGTGATGATGAACAACCCAGTCACCAGCACCGCCGCCAGCGAGGCCAGGAACTCGACGGTGGTCTCGCGCGGCTTTTCTTCCGGCTTGTTTTCTTTTTTAGGTACTTGCTTAGGCACTGGACCTTTCTCGCTCGGATTCTACTTGCGCCCTATCGAACCACTCGAAACGTGCGGTCCCACCGGGTCATTTGGAACAAATGGGTCGCGGCGTACGCGAAGTGAATGAGTTTATCACCGGGGCTGGGGGAGGTTGGCATGTCCTGGTCGGCGTTTCGGACCGACCAGTAGATCAGCAATGGACGTCCGATGACATTTTCGTGGGGCACGAACCCCCAATAGCGGCTGTCCAGGCTCTCATCCCGGTTATCACCCAGTACAAAATAGTTTCCCTGAGGAATAATCAGTTCACCGTCCTCGACCAGTTTCTTCATCTCCAGCCACCAGCCCCCTTCGAGGCCAGGGACGGGAAGGTCCAGCCGCGGGAACTCGTCGCGGAAGGTGTCGTGGGCCGCAGAACTGTAGCGGACGTAGGGCTCCTGCAGAGGATGGCCGTTGACATACACCTGCCGGTTAATCATGCGGACGCGGTCCCCAGGCACGCCGACTACCCGCTTCACAAAATGCTGGGTGGGATGGATGGGATAGCGAAAGACGATCACGTCTCCCCGTCTCACCTGCTTGTAGGGCATGAAGAGGTCCCACGAAGCGCCTCCGCCGTAACGCAGCTTGTCGACCAGGAGATAGTCGCCAATTAGCAGCGTGTTCTCCATGGATTCGGAAGGAATCTGGAAGGCCTGCACGACGAATGTGATGACAAAAACGGCGATGACCACCGTCGCCAGCAACGACTGCAGCGAACTCAGGGTGTCCGCCTGCGGAGGTTTCACCTTCACTTCTACTTCTTCCATGACATTCACTAGGCGTGCTCGCTGCGCTTCTTCGTACCGTTGGGCTCGACGGCCAAGGCGCTGAGATATTCCAACACCTGGCGGGCCGCGTCCTGCTCCGCATTTTTCTTTGTAGAACCGTCGGCCCGGCCCACAAATTCCGCTTTGCCGCCGTTGTCCAGCGGTTGCAAGCGCGCCTCCACAGTAAAAGTCTTGCTATGCTCCGGACCGCGCTCCTTTACTAACGTGTAGCTGGGTTGAGGTCTTCCGGTGGCTTGCAGCTTTTCCTGTAACGCCGACTTGTAGTCGGTAACCGGCAGGCTGCTGCCCTGAGATGCAATCCGCTCCAGTTCCGGGACGACTATGGTCCGCAACACCAGCTCGCGTGCAGCATCAAGTCCACCATCAAGGTAGATGGCTGCCAGAACCGCCTCGAGAGCATCCACCAGCAGAGCGGTCTTGTTGCGGCCACCGCTTTTCTCCTCACCTCGCCCCAGGTTCAAGTAATGCCCTAACTCCAGTTCCTGGGCCACTCGAATCAGATGCTTTTCACTTACCAGGTGGGCCCGGAGTTTGGAGAGTTCTCCCTCGCGAAAGCTGGGGAACCGGTTGCACAGCTCCTCTGTGGTGACAAATCCCAGGACGGCGTCACCCAGGAACTCCATCTGCTCATTGTCGCCCACTCGGGGGCCGCCGGCTGCCTGCAGTGCTTCCAGCTCTCTCGCCTGGGAACTATGGGTCAAGGCCTGCTCCAGTAGCTCTGGCCGCTGGAAGCGGTAGCCCAGGGTCGCCTGCAACAGCGCAATGTCACGCGGCTTCATGATTGTGGTGATGGTCGTCGGCCTTCGGACCTCGGCAAATCCCTGAAGGCTGGAGTCCGAGGTCTGATGTCCGAGGCCAGACGTCTGGTCTTAGTACTAATTCTTCGGCGCTGGGTTCTGCGCGCTGGCAGGCGGCTTTCCGGCAGGGGCGCCCCCGGTCAGCTGAACCAGGCGATCGCGTTCGTTGCGCGAAAGAGTGGCCAGGGTCGAGCCCTGGTTGGCTTCCGTCATTTGCACGGCCTGGTTGGCATACTTCAATGCTTCAGGATACTTTTCCTGCTTGTCCAGCGAGAGCGCCAGGCGCAGCACCGCCAGCGGGTCGATCTGGGAAGGGAAGGCATCCATCGATTTGCGAAAGTAGCCTTCCGCATCCGAATACTTCTCCCGGGTGTACTGGATTGTGCCCAGCACGTAGTAGGCGTTGGAGCGCAGGAATCCTTTGTACGCGTCAACCTTGTCCTGTGGGGTTCCAGGCGGGATGGTAATGTCGGTCTCAGCCGTTTCCAGCGCATGCTGCGCCAGTTTCGTCCCTTCATCCAGGCGTTGATCTTTGTCCAGATCGCTCTCCCGAGTGCGCTCGGCCAGGACCTGGGCCACACCCACCAGCGCTTCTGGATCATCGGGATCGATTTTGAGTACTTTGCGTCCCATGTCCATCATCTTGTCGGAACCGTTTGCGGCTTGATAGATGTGCATGGTGTTCCGGTAGAGGAGGATTCGCAGTTCGCTGTCGGGGAACTTGGCGGCGAAATCATCCGCCGCTTTTTCCAGGGTCGGGCCGTCGGTGTTGGCGGCCGCCACTTTGTAGGCGTCAAACTCCGCTTGGGTCTTGGCCTGGGGCGGGCGCTTGCCCTGGGGCGGAGGGGTTGCGGCCGCGGCACCCGCCGGCGCGGGAGGCGTCTGGGTTTGCGCCGATACGAATGTAGCCAGCGCCAGTATCACGACTAGCATCGCTGCTTGCTTCATGCTCTCTCCTTGGGCGAAGTACAAATCATCCTGCTCGATGACGGCAGCCGCACTCTACTGCGAACGGCGGGTGGGCTCATAGGGTTTCTGCAATCCCATTTCGGCCGCCGCCTTGGCTTCGGGCAATCCGGAGCCCGCGGTCACCGCCGCCCGGTATTGGTCGATCGCCGCCTCTCGGTCTTCCTGCAAGTCGAAAATTCTTCCCAGGTAAATATGGGACCAGGCCAGCACCTTGGGTTCATGCGCCACTTCCAGCGCGCGTTCGAAATAGTTTCGCGCCCCCTGCATGTCCGAGTTATGGGTGGCGACTTCCGCCAGAATGAAAAGCGCCCGGCCCTGGTCTTCGTTCTTCTCGTCCAGCGCCTGTTGCGCCAGTTTTTGCGCGCTCTCGGAATCGCCTGCCGAAAGTTTCTGCTCGGCGGCGACCAGCAATTTGCTTTGTTGCGGGCGTGAAAGATGCAACAGCTCGGTATCGGAGGTAGAAGCAAACGTCACCTGGGTTGCGCGCTTCCGTTCCTTTCCTACATCGATACCGCTCACCAGATCGCCATAGGCATTGCTGAGGCTGGCCGGGTCCTTCTCAAACCGCAGCAGCGCTTCATAGAAATACGTCGTCAGGATGAAACCCTGCTTGGTGGAATTCTGGACCGCCTGCAAACGCTCCGCTTCGGGCGCCTTCTTCGATCCTGCGGTGCGCGCCTCGATCGCCCGGATGAGGCACTCAGTCAGCAGCAGGGAAGCATCGCTCTTGAAGCTCTGGTCCATGGGCGCCGTCTTGACAGTTTCGAGCAGAGGCGCAAGACGCTTCATGTTCGCGGGGTACTTCATGGCCATCGGATCCAGCAAATAGTGCAGGTAGGTATGCCGAATCTGCTCCATCTTGAGCCCTGCGCTGGGGCCTGGAGAAATCACCACGTAATAGTCTGATCCGTAATTGCGGGCGTTGGTTTGCCCGGGCGCGCCCATGGGATCGACGTAGACGGTAAAGTCCCGACCCAGGCGGGAGGACGACGGCAGCTTCAGGTAAATCTCGGTATCAAACAAAATTTTGGCCAGGGCTTCGTGATAACGTCCGGTCAACGCGCCGTAGGCTTCGCGGTTGGTTTCCCAGATGGCATGTAATCCCACGGTCTCGGAGAATTTCGGCAAGAGGGGAAGGATTCCCAGCACCAGCGCGGCATCGGGAGGCATATCCGCATCCTTGACTTTGGCGGTCAGAGCGGGCGGAGGATTCAGGTAGAGCGCGAGCGAGACGTACTGGGCAAGTGCTTTCGATGCTTCCGGCTGCTGGTGTTCCTGGTAGTACTGGCACATCGCCTGGGTCGCGTCCTGGGCGGCCTGCGAGGCTTGGCGGGCCTGTGCCACCTGGGACCGCACTCGCGAGCGCAACGGGTCTGAGACGCCGAGATCCTGGTCGTACCCGCAGGTATTGATTGCCGTAAGAACCGTGAACAAGGTCTCGTTGGTGTCCAGAGCTACGGGACTCTGATTCTGCGCTGGCGACAGCTCTGCCAGCAGGGCAAACAAGGCCGCGTAAAGCGAGCATCTAAACCTACGACTCAGGGAAACCTCCTGCAGGCTGGCCGGTATGCGGTCTACGATCTCTTAAGTGTAAGGGGTGCACGCCGGAGAATCAATGGACGCTGTTGCAGCTTTTTATTCGGAACAAGATTCGTGTGGCTGCGGGCGACCCGCCCGCGATGCGCGTGCTATTGACCTGCCCTCGCGGTACGATACCGAACACTGGACCGTCGGCCGCCAACCACCTACCCCTTCACGCTCACTTTGGAGAACGACAAGATCGCCCGCCCTGTCGTCGGCCGGCCCATGGAAAGCGCGGGACGGAACGTAGTGAAGGTTGTGAAGATCAGCATGTTTTTCTTTACTTGCGGCAGCAATGACGCGTCTTCCTTGGAATCGGAAAGAATGCGGTAATCCTGCACCCGTCCCTGCGAGTCCACATAGGCCTCAATCACCAGGGAGTCATCGTTGATGGAATCAAGGGTCGACCCGAATGCCGACTGTTGCAGCTGAGGCGCGGTGTGCAGCATCAGGGGAACGTCGGAATTGTCTGCCTGCAGGGGCGCCATAAATCCCATCAAGACCACAAAGATGACCACAGCGGCAGCCAGACCTGCCGTCGCCGGCAGCATGAAGAGGTTGAGCGCGTTGTCGAAACGGATCCGAACGCCCTCGAAATATCGCCGCCTAGTTTGTGCTGCCTGCTGGGAAATTGCGACACGGAGCTTCAACGCCAGGTCGGCCGGCGCTTTGCGGGGACCCACCCGGGCCAGCAGGTGCTGCGTTTGCCGCAGCGAAACATATTGGCGGCTGCAACGCTCGCAGGCTTCAATGTGCTGGCTCAGTTCGCGCATCTGTTTGCCCGTGACCGCACCATCGAGGTACGGAGAAAATAACGGCCTGGCTTGGGCGCACGTCATCGTGTCACCTCAATCGCAGAGATCGCGCCACGGCTCACCCGCCGCTCGGTCTCACACGGAGGTTGCAAACCAAGTTGTACCGCATGTTCCACTACGTATCCTGTCAGACGCCGGCGCAATGCCTCGCGCCCGCGGGTCAGTCGCGACTTTACAGTTCCCAGCGAAACCTCTGTGATCTCCGCTATCTCTTCGTACGACATGTCTTCCAGATCGCGCAAGATGACCGTGGTGCGGTAGGGTTCCGAAATTTGTCGCAACTCTTCTTCGACCCGCGCCCGGACTTCCTCGTGTGCCACCATGTCGAACGGCGATTCGCTTTCGTCGACCAGCGTATCGCGCATGCCTGATGCACTCAGCCGGCTGTCGTCCTGGCTCGGCTCAATCGAAGTTTCCTTCGCCTTATGCCGGAACCACCAGCGTCTTCGGTTCGACGCCTCATGTACCGCAATACGGTAAATCCATGTTTTTAGACTGGATTCGCCATGAAAATGCTTCATTCCCCGAAACACCTTCAGGAAGACTTCCTGAGTGGTGTCGGCGGCGTCCGCCGGATCGGTGACGATGCGATATACCAGGCTGTAGATCGGCTGGTGAAATTCGGCGATGAGCCAGGCATAGGCCTCTTCCGAGCCCGCCTTCAGTTCGGCTACAATCGCTGACTGCTGGCTCCGGACCCCAATCGAGACTGCAAGATCACCCAAGGTGGTTGCTCCCGCCATCAACGCCATGGCGTTGTTTCCCATTATAGGTTCTTTCTCCCCGTGGGCCCAACGTTAAACGCGCTCTACCTTCAGGCGAAATAGGCAACCTTAGTATGTATAGACCCCAACGCGGTAGGCAGAGTTCCACCCGTGCAACTATATCAATTTCAATAGTTTATAAGGTTCGAAACACCCTGCGGTGAGCTTTTGGCCGCTCTGGCACGAGGTCAAC
>Ga0210384_10002612_pt1 | contig 21783 bp, 18 predicted proteins | sample IncBWH2MmetaG_FD_160574 | JGI IMG/M metagenome (GOLD analysis project Ga0210384, IMG submission 160574) | Forest soil microbial communities from Barre Woods Harvard Forest LTER site, Petersham, Massachusetts, United States - Inc-BW-H-2-M | ecosystem: Environmental > Terrestrial > Soil >...
ACGCTCCACGCCCAGCGTTTCCGCCGCGGTGATCTGCACGTGATCCACATAATTCCGATTCCATAGCGGTTCAAAAATGCCGTTGCCGAAGCGCAGCACCAGCAAGTTCTGCACCGTATCTTTTCCGAGATAATGATCGATGCGGTAGACCTGCTGTTCTTCGAAAACACTCAAAACCGTTTTGTTCAACTCTTTCGCGGACGCCAAGTCCCGTCCAAAGGGTTTTTCGATGATGATTCTCACCCACGAATCGGGCGATTTAGGCCGAGCCAGTCCCGCTTTACCGAGGTGCTCCACGATGTGCGGGTAAACTTCAGGTGGTGTGGACAAATAAAACAAGCGATTGCCGCCGAGGTTTTTGGCTGCTTCCAAATCCTCCAGACATTTAGCCAAGCTAGCGTAGGATTCCGGATCGTCATATTCGCCCTGGGTGTAATGCAGATTCGCTGCAAATTCGTCCCATTGTTTAGGATCGATGGGGCCGACTTCCGAAATGCTCTTGGCTGCTTCCGCTAAAGCCGCCCGAAAACTCTCGTCGCTCATGGGCGTACGGGCGAAGCCTACAATCGTGTAACGGGGTCCCAGGGAATTGTGAATCGCCAGGTCATACATGGCCGGAATCACTTTGCGTTTCGCGAGATCGCCCGAAGCCCCAAAAAGAACCACCGTAACGGGTTCGGCGGTGCCGTCGTAGCCGCCGACAGAATAAGAATTGTCCGCCATCAGGGTTCCCTTCCCATCAAAAAAGGCCTCATTTAACCGATTTAACCATCTGGAGACTATACCTCAACACGGTGCTTTCGCAGTTCAGAACGCAAACTTTCCGCATCTTTATAGTGAATCACGTGCATGCCGAGCTGCCGCGGCACCTCGAGGTTCAGCGCCCGGTCATCGATAAAAATACATTTTCCTGGGGGGCGTTGCGAAACTTCCAACGCGATACGAAAGATGGTCTCCTCGGGCTTTCGCGAGCGTACGTAACAAGAACTGAAAAAAACTTCGAAGTTCCGGCGTAGGTCGAACACGTCCATGCGGTATTGATTAAGTTCCAGGGGCTCGTTGTTGATCGAACCGATAAAATATTTCTTCGACTGAGATACTTCATCGAGAATAGCGCGCGTTTCTGGAAATTCTTTCGATTGCGCAAACATAAAAGCGATAAATTCCTCTCGTGTGAAAGCTCGCGGCCGGTAAAAGAGCGTGCGGTCCAGATATGCATTCAGGGTGATCAGGCCGGCATCCAAAGCGGGAAAGCATAGATCGTGCCGGTCCACAAATTCTTCCCAGTCCAAGTTAAACACTTTTGCGGCTTCCAGCCGGGAAGCCCGGCCCCAGCCATTGGTGAGGATGACGCCACCAATGTCCCAGAACATAGTGGTAATGTCGGCCAATGACGCAATCCTCCAGACTTGGGGTTTAGGGTTGAAAACGATCAATCCCGCATTGCTTGCGTGAGTCTTCGAATTTGGGCCACTGCTTGTATAACAACATCTACGACTTGCTTCAAACTGTTTTCCCCAAATTGCGACAGGTGCAGCCGCACGCGGCGCTTTTCGGCTTGTTCAAGGGCTTCAAATTCCCGTGCCAGCGCAAGCTGCAGATCCCCGAACGTATACTGAGCGCCGGGAATGGCCACCTCTGTAGCCGGATCCGTGGTGTCCATTAGCTAGCTTCGTTTTGCTGCATTCTCTCCAGGCAGGTTAAGAATCGTCGCTGCAGCTAGTTTCGATGCGCCCATGGCCACAAACACAAAATGGTCCAGTCGTAATGTGCCGCCATATTCAGACATTCGATCAGGCGATTTACACGGGGCTCAATCTGCCCCGCCAGATCCAGCCATTGCAAATTGCCTTTTACCAGTGGTTCCTCATGCTTCTCGGCAGGCTACAGTGAGCGGTCACGCTTCCAAAACCTTTTCAGTACGTTTCCAGCGTGCAAAGTTGTAACTCGTGCTTCCAGGTATTAGCCACACCCTCTGAACGAACAACGACACGGCCTCTCCGCCTACGAACAACGCTTTTTTATTTACCTAGTGGTAATATTTATAGAGAAGGTTAAAACAGTTATAACTAAACGTATAGTACTTGTTAGCTTTTCGTCGCGACTAGGAATTCCCTCGAACTTGCAGTAAGGTCAAAAAGCAGCTTTTTCAGGAGAATCAGTTTATGGCCAATGAAAATGGCGGTTCGACGCTCCCCGCCAACCAGCCCGCCCAACCAGGAACGCGCATTGTGCATTGCGTGAAGTTCAATAAAGACTTGCCCGGACTCGATCGGGTGCCGTGGAAAGGCGAGATTGGAAAACGCGTCTATGAAAGTGTCTCCAAAGACGCCTGGAAGCTATGGCTGGAACATTCCAAGATGGTGATGAACGAATACCGTCTTAATCCGCTGGATCCCAACTCTCAGAAAATCATGGAAGAGCAGATGGAGCAATTTTTCTTCGGAGAAGGTTCGAAGTTGCCGGAAGGATACGTGCCGCCGAAAGCTAAAGGATAGGTTTTGTATATCGCCTGGCGGTCATCAAGCGGAAGGGCCGCCGGCATGATGGGCCGGGTGCTGTACCGGTAACCTTGGAGTCATCCTAAAACGTAATTTCGCATGCGCCGCTCGGAGCGCTTGCTCAACTTTGCCCGGCGTCTCCGCGGCCGCAAATAAGAATCCCAGATAGCTGGCGCCCTCTGGCCATGCCTCGATGTAATCATGCAGGCGCGCGGTAATCAGCAATCCGGTGATCCCGGGAGTCTCGCGGGCGGCTTCTTCCCCCTGAACGCTCTCTAGGATTCCGCTGCCGGGTACCGGAATCATCATTACCCCTGAGGCCATTCGTTCGCGCACCCAAGTATTTACCGGCACGTTCAAACTGTGGAGCAGCAGCAGTTCTTCTAGTCCTATGCTTGCTTGCGCATTTGCATTTTTCTTCTCGATGGTTTGATTTTCGTTTTCAACGAAACGAAGTGCACGAGCGCACAATCCCCCAATCGGCCTAGCGGCAATTTCCAACGGCCAGACTTCTTTTTCCTCCGCTGCATCGCCATGGATACGGAATTCGGCGTGTACCGGGCCGCGCGTAAGGCCGATGGCGCGCGCGCAATCCTGCGCGCATTTTTGAATCGCCAATTGCTGCGATGCGGTGAGGTTAGACGGCGTCAAATAAATTGTTTCTTCGAAATACGGGCCTTCTAGCGGGTCGGGCTTATCGAAAATCGCCAGAATTTTAAGAACTCCATCCGTCAGCAGACCTTCAACAGCTACTTCTCTGCCCGGAATGTAAGCCTCCACCAGAATCTGATCGAGGTGCGCTTCACGAGTGGCCCGGATTTCTGGCGATGCGAACAGCTTGCGAATGCGTTGCGCCGCGGAAACGAATTCGTCTAGATTGTTAGCGCGTATCACGCCACGGCTTGCCGAAAGCGAGAGCGGCTTCAAAACACATGGATAAGAAATCCCTAACAATGCCGGCTCGGGCAATGGATCGAGATTGATGGTGCGAAACCATGGTGTTTTCAGACCGGTTTCGCGGAACACTTCGCGCATACGCAATTTTGAGCGGCAAGCTTCCACCGAAGCTGGGTGATTGTAAGGAATTCCCAGCTCGCGCGAAGTGTACGCGGCGGCCACCGATGGCGAATCTCCCAGCGCCAGGATTCCATCGACGCTTTTTCCGTTTAACGCTGCAACCACATCGGCTGCGGCGGACCGCGAAGATTCAAAATGCACTGCAATGGCGCGATCGCCCCAGGGATCTTCCAACTGGTGACAGCGGTCCGTAACGTAGATGATTTCGGTGGCGTGTTTTCGGGCGGCTTCTTCAAAGCTACGCGTCTGGTAGCCCAGTTTATTGGTGAACAGAAGCAATCGTCGTGCTTCGGACGGATATTGTTTGAATGGATTATCCATTGTTGATTAGATTCTAGCCATGTCAAACAAAGCCGTCTGCCGAGATGGTTGGATTGCTGACCATCGGTTTTGGTCGCCCAATGGAAATTAGTTGGTCGGCCGTAGGTTCCGCACAGCAATACCATGGCTCGCTGAGGAATGGGACGGCCCGCGCGGTTTCAGCGCGTGAAAGCAGCGGCGGCTCGATTCCGGCGGCGCGATGTGCAGAGGTCCAAATGAGTTCAAAGGCCATCGCGCGCGATAGCTTGTCGCGGTCGGCCGCAGCGGAAATTTCTTGTACTGTCTTACTCAACCCGTCCACTCGGGGATCGGAGTGCCGCCACGGATACACCAGCAATTGCGGATCAAAAGGCCCAATCGCTCGGCTGATTTCTTCAAGTTCCAGCATGCGCGAACCCTCTGGAATTAACAGGCGAATGCCCAGCTGGATGGGAGCCACATTTTCAACTAGCTGCTCGTCGTACAAAACGCGCAACAAATCCAGATAATTATCGACGGTGGTCCACGGTGAAAAGGGAACGAAAGTAGGGTGCAAGGTCAGGCCTAAAGAGCGAAACGTCGCGGCTACATGCAAGAAATCGCCGCGCGTGTGACCTTTTTCCAGGGCAGCGAGGAATATGTCGTTTACGGACTCCACTGCCGAAATCACAAACAGGCAACCGGTTTCTTTCAGCTTGGGCAAGTGTTCTTGGTGCTTTCTCAGGTGCTCAATTTTTATTGTCACGTCATAGGTCACCTCGGGGAATTCGCGGTGGAATTGTTCGACGAGCGGAATGGCGTGGCCTATGCCATTAAGAAAGTCCGGGTCGCCAAACGAGATATGTTGCGCACCTGCGGCTACTTGGCGGCGAACGTCCTCAAGTACAATTTCTCGCGGCACGATCCTGAAAACGCCGTTATATACCGGCACGATGGGGCAGTGGCGGCACAGATGCTTGCATCCGCGGCTGGCTTCCGTCGAGCCGACAATGCGGTAACCGTCGCCGGGAATAATCAGATGCGCATACTTCTGCAACGCGGGCATCCCGGAACGATCGGGAATCTCGAATTTCAGCCGTTCCAGCGAAATTAAGGATTCCTCTTGCGGTGCTGATTGAACGACGCCATTTCCGTTCCCGTCCGACTGCGACAAGCGCTCTGTCAAATGAACCAAACCATTTTCAAACTCTCCACCTAAAATTGTTGCCACACCCAGGCTTCGCAAGTACGCCTCATTCATGGGCGCATACAGGCCGTAACAACAAAAATGTGCGCTCGGATTTTGCGCGCGTAACCCGGGGAGAATTCGCGCCGCCAAGCGCGTCGCGGTGTGCATAGGCAGATAAATAGCGATTAAATCGGCCTCCTTAATTGCGGGCTCATTCAACGCCTGCCGCGCCAGGTCCATGCACAAAACACTGTGCTCGCGTTTGCGCAGCCAGGCCGCAGGGGAAGCCAAGCCAAAGGGCTGGCGTCCCAGCTCGTAGGTGGAAATTAAGACGATTTTCAAAGGGGTGTTCACGCCGCTTACAGTATAGCCGCCCACGCCGTAATTCGATTTCGGTTATCATGGAGGGCTGGGCGCTGCTTGAAAGGACCGCGAGGATGGCCATTTCCGCAGGAAATTCGTTTGGTACGCGTGACACGCTGCGCGTTGGGGCGCAGAATTTTGAAATACATCGCCTGGAAGCGCTCGAGAAAAATCGCGTCGCGAACCTGAGCAAGCTTCCCTTTTCTCTGCGTATTCTGCTGGAAAATCTTTTGCGCTGCGAAGACAACCGCTTCGTTCACGCCGCGGATATCCAGTCGCTGGCAAATTGGCGCCCCGGAACTCCAGAAAAAGAAATTGCCTTCATGCCCGCCCGCGTGTTGTTGCAGGATTTCACTGGCGTGCCGGCCATCGTCGACCTGGCCACCATGCGCGAAGCGGTCCAGCGCATGGGCGGAAATCCCAAGCGCATCAATCCGCTGTTCCCGGCGGAATTGGTCATCGACCATTCTGTGCAGGTCGATAGTTTTGGCAGCATTAATGCCTTCGGACTGAATGCCGAGCTGGAATTTCAGCGCAACGTAGAACGCTATGCCTTCCTGCGCTGGGGCCAAACCGCATTTCACAATTTCAAGGTAGTCCCGCCAGACACGGGAATTTGCCACCAGGTAAATCTCGAATATCTTGCCCGCGTGGTTTGCGCCGTGCCTACGGGCAACAAAGTTGAGGCCTATCCCGATTCCGTGGTGGGCACCGATTCGCATACCACCATGATTAACGCGCTGGGCGTTTTTGGATGGGGCGTGGGCGGTATTGAGGCGGAAGCAGCCATGTTGGGACAGCCGTCTTCGATGCTTGTGCCCGAAGTAGTCGGCTTTCGTTTGCATGGCAAATTAAATGAAGGCGCGACCGCTACCGATCTGGTGCTCACGGTGACGGAAATGTTGCGCAAACATGGAGTGGTCGGGAAATTTGTGGAATTTTATGGTTCGGGACTTTCTACCTTGAGCATTCCCGATCGCGCGACCATCGCCAACATGTCCCCTGAATACGGCGCGACCATGGGGTTCTTTCCTGTCGATGCGGAAACACTGGATTACCTGCGTTTCACGGCGCGGCCTGTTGAGCAGATTGCGCTCGTCGAAGCCTACTGCAAAGAGCAGATGCTTTTCCGCACTGATGCGACTCCCGCTCCGGACTTCAACGGCACGCTGGAGCTTGATCTCGGGACAGTGGAGTCCACCGTCGCTGGTCCGAAGCGGCCGCAAGATCGCGTAGCGCTCCGCAATGCGAAACATTCCTTCGCAAAAGTTATCGAAGGCGCGCCGGCAATTCACGCCGCGGTCAAAAATAATGGTGACTCCTTCGATCTATCGAGCGGCGCGGTAGTGATTGCCGCCATCACCAGTTGTACTAACACTTCAAACCCGTCGTTAATGCTGGGCGCGGCGCTACTTGCTAAAAAAGCTGTGGAACACGGACTGAGCGTGAAGCCGTGGGTCAAAACCAGTCTCGCGCCGGGATCAAAAGTGGTTACGGATTATCTGCACGCCGCGGGACTCACACCTTATCTTGAAAAACTGAAATTTCATCTGGTGGGTTACGGTTGCACGACCTGTATTGGCAATAGTGGACCGCTGCCTGACGCCATCGGCGCGGCCATCAAAGACAACAACATGGTGGCTGTTGCGGTGCTCAGCGGAAATCGCAATTTCGAAGGGCGCATTCATCCGCTGGTGCGCGCGAATTATCTGGCATCACCGCCTCTGGTGGTCGCTTATGCACTGGCCGGACGGATGGATGTGGATCTGACGACTGAATCGCTGGGCTCCGACACCAAGGGCAAACCGGTTTATCTGCGCGACATCTGGCCCACTCCACAGGAAATAGAAAAAACGGTTCGCGAGGCCGTCACTTCGGAAATGTACAGCAAGCAATACGCGCAGGTTTTTGAAGGCGACGCGCACTGGAAATCCATGCCTGTGCCCGCCGGCGACATTTATCAATGGGATCCCAAATCGACCTACATCAAGATGCCACCGTATTTCGACAACATGCCCAAGGAGGCGCCGGCGCTGGCCGACGTGCATGGGGCGCGGGTGTTGGCGATTCTTGGCGACAGCGTAACCACCGATCACATTTCTCCGGCGGGCTCCATTCCCGCCGATAGCCCGGCAGGAAAATATCTGATTGCCCACGGGGTCAAGCCGCACGAATTCAATTCGTACGGTGCGCGACGCGGAAATCACGAAGTGATGATGCGCGGCACATTTGCGAATATTCGGCTGCGCAATCAACTCGCTCCCGGCACCGAAGGCGGATGGACGCTTTATTTAGACGGCACGGCAAGCAACGCAAACCACCCGGAAAAAATGTCTATCTACGACGCGGCGGTTAGATATCGCGAGGCGGGTGTGCCTTTGGTGGTGTTGGCAGGAAAAGAATATGGCTCCGGTTCATCGCGCGATTGGGCCGCAAAAGGGACGCGTCTGCTCGGAGTGCGCGCAGTCATCGCTGAGAGTTACGAGCGCATTCACCGCAGCAATCTGATCGGCATGGGTGTGTTGCCGCTGGAATATCAGGCCGGGGAAACACGGGAGTCATTGGGGCTTATCGGCCACGAAGTGTTTGACATCGAAGGTATCTCGTCACTGTCACCGAAAAAACGTATTTCCGTAAAAGCAACACTAACAGGGAAAGAAACAACTTTTTCCGCGATCGCCCGCGCTGATACGCCGGAGGAAGTGGCTTATTACCGCCATGGAGGTATCCTGCAATACGTTTTGCGCCAGATGCTGTAACTAATAAAGCATCCCAGGCGATGGCTTGGCTAAAAAACCTATCTTTTCTTTTGCGCCAGAACCAGACCACGAGGGGTTGGCAATAACAGCGCGGTAATCAAGCCTTCCGCTTCAAGTCTCAGCGCTGATTCGCGCACGAGTTTCATCGCCGAATTAGCATCGTGCATCAGAATCAATCCCCACGGATTCATCTGCGGCAGAAATCGTCGAACTTCCTGCTCGCGCAGCGGAGCATCGCTATCGCAAAAAAGCATATCGATGGTGCCTTCCACGTTCATATCCAGGCTGGACACATTTCGGGCGTCGATCCATTGTCCAAGATCGGAAGAGTCGAACCTCTGTTTTGCCGCAGCAAAGACTTTGGGATCAAACTCACAGGTAATCACTCGTCCAAAACCATTTGCTTTCAGGCCTTCGGCGAGCCGCAGCGTGCTCAATCCTGAAAAAGTGCCAGTCTCCACGATGAGTTCGGGTTTTACCGTTTTCACGAGCTGGCATAAAAAATCGAGAACTTCCGCTTCGGCGCTCATGGAGTCGTACATGTGCCAGCGTTCGGGGTGCGGACATTCGGGAGTAGGCCGGGAATATTCCGGCTGGAGAATGTCGCCATGCGCAGCGATGTGTTCAACAATGCGATGCTCTTTCTTCAGCGCGTAGAATTTGCTTTTAACACGCCAAAGCAACACCGCGCCGGCCAGAATGGAAGCAAGGCTTGCCGCCTGCGCGTTCGAGAGGCCGAAAAACGAACGCGGATTGATGCGAATGAATTCAATCAGAAAACGAGCGATACCAGTAAGGATCAAATAATTGCAAAAGATTTCGCCCTTGGCCTTGGGCTTCTGCAGCGATTTTTTTCCCATGTGCCACAGAAATGCAGCGATAGCCATCCAGATAAAAAATTCATATAAAGGAGTGGGATGCACGCGATCGGAGGTGGGCACCACTCCGTTCGGAAAGCTCATTCCCCACGGCAACGACGTCGGACGGCCGTAATCGCCGTCGCCGGACAACAGGCACCCGATCCTGCCGATGGCGTAGCCTACCGCGGCGGCTGGGGAGCAAATATCCAGAAATTCGAGAAGCGGGATTTTCAAATAGCGCGCCAAAATAATCAGCGCGATCAGCCCGCCGAGAAACCCGCCGAACCACGCAAATCCAAAGCGGCTGAATAGCAAAGGCCAAGGATCGGCAAAGAACTCGTTTGGACTTTCCAGTACGTGATAAAGCCGCGCTCCTACCAGGCCAGCGAAACCAGCGATACCAATGATTAGAAACCCTTCGTCTTTATGCTCGATTTGCTCGGCTTTGGCTTTTTTGGCGGCAGGAAGGTACGCGCGTCGGCGATCGAAATCCGCTTGAAGCACATAAGCCGCCACCAACAGTCCCGTCGCAACCATCAGGCCAAAGGTCGGAATCGTCAGCGGCCCCAGATGTAGAAATGGAATCATTAAGTATGGGTGAGGTTTCGCGCTTAAAAAGTATACACGAGCGTGTTACCGCTTTGCGTTAGCCGCGGCGCAGCATCAGTCCTATCGCCAGCCATATGGCGAGCGCCACCCATTCGGCCATGGAAAAATGTCCCGGGAAAACCGGCAGCAGTTTCATCAGTACGAGTAAGAGCGCAACACCAATTCCCGAGCTGGCAATGAGCCGTCTACCGGCATTCTTTTCAACCAGGTAGAACGACAAACACGCCATGAACCATCCAGTCGCGGCTGCCATGGAGCCGACTTCCGTCACCGGAACCAGAATCGCATCGCCGAGTAACAAACCCACAATCGTGGCTGACGCGATGCCCACAATCGCCACCGAAGGAGTCTGAAGTGATTCGTGAACCTTTCCGAATCGCGCAGGAATCGTGCCGCGGCGGCCAAATGCAAATAGCAATCTGCTGGAGGCTACAAAATTTCCGTTGAATACTTCAAACAACGCGAGCATCGCGGAAGCCATCACGATCCGCACCAGCCAGGGCGCCCCGGTTCCCTGCTCGAAAGCAACCGCGGTGGCAAATGGTTTGCCCAATAATCCTTGCCACGGTGCGACGTAAGCTACTGCGGCGGTAACCATCACGTAAAATCCTGCGCCGACGATTATTGCCAGGAAAATGGCGCGAGAAAATCCACGTGCTCTGAACTCCGGGTGCGCTTCTTCCGCAACTTTGGGCACCGACTCAAAGCCGGTCATGAAGTACGGCACGATTTGCAGCGTAAGTAAAATGGAGATGAGCGGCGTGATGCTAAAAGCAGGATGAAAATTCGCGGGCGAGCCGTGCGCCGCGCTGGCCCCGACAATTACCAGAAACAGCACCAGGACCGTCCCGGCGGACCAATTTTGAAACGTGGCGCTGGCGCGAACGCCGCTGTAATTGATCATGGCAATGAAAACTGTCAGCCCCAAACCCAGCAGCAGGCGCGGTAGAAACACCGGGTGACCGCCGATGGAATACACCTCAAATGAATTGAGAGACGGAAAGAGATAAGCAGCGAGTTTGCCGACCGCGACTGCTTCCCAGGGACAAACGATAAAATACGCGAGCAGCATGATCCAACCGGTGAAATAGCTGACGGATGGCGGAAAAACCTGAGCGGTGTAGGCGGCTTCGCCGGCGGCATCTGGCAGACGCTCTACCCACTGGCCATAAACGTAACCCACTGGCAGCAAAAGAACTCCGCCGATAGCAAACCCTAAAACCGCGCCAAGCGGCCCGCCGCGGGCCAGCCAATCGTCCATGACGACCAGCCATCCGACGCCCACCATGGTGCCAAAGGCCAGCGCGAAGTAATCAGCGAAGCGCAGTTTGCGTGCCAGTACGCCCGTCACTTACGCAAGCCCCCAACTATTTACGCAAGCCGCTCCCAGCCACATGAAACTTTGTTTTTGATGTTGCATTCATATGCCAATAACAAAAGTCGAATAGAACCACCATGCGCGAATTCGCTTGCCGAGTGCTCTTGTTCATTGTGCAGGCCACTCTGATCGGCGATAGCGCGCTCGCGAAAAAGTTGTCTGCAAACTAAAGTCGTCAGAAAACGCCGCCATTCAAGGAGAGAGTCAATATGCATTCTCGTATTCATAAGGGCGTGTCGCTGCTAGCGACGTGTGCCCTCAGCGTGTTCCCTGCCATGTCTGCTTTCGCAGCAGACGAGCCGGATTTTTCAACGAAGACGCCCATTAAACACGTAGTGGTCATTTTTCAGGAGAATGTTTCGTTCGATCATTATTTTGCAACTTATCCGTACGCAACAAATTCCGGCCCCGAACCGAAATTCCATGCCAAGGATGATACGCCGCGTGTCAACAACCTGTTGGCCGCCGGTCTATTAATGGAAAATCCCAATTCCACGCAGCCTTTTCGGCTGGACAGATCACTGGCGGTAACTTGCGACCAGGACCATAACTATGGCGACGAACAGAAGTCATTTGATCGCGGTTTGATGGATAAATTTCCGGATTTCGTGGGCACCGGAAACTCCACAAAGTCTCCCTGCCCTGACGATAACAAAGGTACAGGATTAACGATGGGCTACTACGACGGAAATACCGTGACCGCATTCTGGAATTACGCGCAACATTTCGCGATGAGCGACAATTCCTTCGGTACCGGATTTGGCCCGTCCACGCCCGGTGCCATCAATCTGATTGCTGGCAACACCGCAGGCGCCACGTTGACTCCTTTCGCTGCAGATGGCACGACACCAGGTAACCCAGCGGGCAATATAGCAGGCGGTTTGAATTCCGGTGCGGTCATCGGCGATCCGCGTCCCGAATTTGACGATTGCGTTTCCACGCCGGTGATCGGCACGGCAAAGAAGACGCGCATTCATATGACGGGCAAGAATGTCGGCGACTTGTTGAACGCCAAGAGCATCACCTGGGGTTGGTTTCAGGGTGGATTTGGAGCGACCAGCAGGCTGGCGGATGGCACCGCTGTGTGCGCTGCCGTAACGACCAGCCTCGCGGGGCCGACGAGCGACTATATTCCGCATCATGAACCTTTCATGTACTACTCGCAGACGGCCAACCAGCATCACCTGCCGCCAAGCTCTCCGGCGGCGATTGGGAAGACCGACCAGGCCAACCATCAATATGACCTGAGCGCTTTTTTCAAGGCGCTAAGCGAAGACAAATTACCTGCGGTCAGCTTCATCAAAGCCAAGGGTGCGCAGGACGGACACGCGGGATATTCCTCGCCGCTCGATGAACAAAAGTTCGTGGTGGGATTAATCAACCTCTTAATGCAAAACAACGAGTGGGGCGAAACCGCGGTGATCATCGCGTACGACGATTCCGACGGTTGGTATGATCACCAAATGGGACCGATCGTTATGCAGTCGGACGTATCCGACGATCAGCTCACTGGACCGGGAGTTTGCGGAGTGACACCCGCTGGCGGCGCACCGGGACGTTGCGGTTACGGGCCGCGCTTGCCGCTCTTGGTGATTTCGCCCTTTGCCAAACAGAACTATGTGGATCACCGCGTGACCGATCAAAGCTCGATCCTGCGCTTTATCGAAGACAATTGGGAGTTGGGACGCATCGGCAATGGCTCGCTGGACGAAAAAGCCGGTACGCTCAATGGACTGTTTGATTTCGACGGTGGCAGCAGGGCAGGCAAGCTGATTCTGGACCCCGGCACAGGGCTACCGCAGGAGTAGTATTCTCGAACCCCCAGTTGCCCAGGGGGCGGGGATAAAACTGAACTAACGAGGGGCCGTTCACAAACGAGCGGCCCTTTTCTTTTCTAGGAAACGATTCATCACAAATATTTCTCTAGCCTCGAACACTCGAAGGCGTTTCCCTTTAGTTTGCAGTCACGCAATCTCCAGCTACACTTATTGCCACGCCATGAAAGCCAAAAAATTCGCTAAAGAAGCAGCACAGCTTGCGGCGCCATACCGCATCACGCAAGGCGAGAAGTTTCGCTTAAAAGACCACGATCCGGAAGACACCGGCGGTCTGAAGGACAAACACGAGGCTCATGGCCTGTTGCAGCACAGCGTCGAGATGTTGAGACATTTGCAGGAGAAACTCTACGCGCAGAATCGCTGGGGAATGCTGATGATCATTCAGGGAATGGACGCGGCCGGGAAAGACGGGTTGATCAGCCATGTGATGTCCGGAGTGAATCCCCAGGGCTGCGACGTATGGTCGTTCAAAACGCCCAGCAGCCAAGAGCTCGATCACGATTTTATGTGGAGATGTCACAAGGTAGCACCCGAGCGCGGCAAGATCGGGATTTTCAACCGCTCTTATTACGAAGAAGTCTTGGTGTTGCACGTTCACCGGAACCTATTACAAAATGAGAAATTACCGGAAAAGCTCATTACCAAACGAATCTGGGAAGAACGCTACGAAGATATCAACGCATTTGAACGCTATCTGACGCGAAATGGCATTCTGGTGCTGAAATTTTTTCTCCATCTTTCAAAAAAGGAACAGAAAAAACGCTTCCTCTCGCGGCTGGAGGATCCCGAAAAAAACTGGAAGTTCTCGATGGCAGACGTGAAGGAGCGCGGCTACTGGAAGCAATACCAGGCCGCCTACCAGGAGACCATTCAAAACACGGCAAACAAGAATACTCCCTGGTACGTGATCCCGGCCGATAATAAATGGTTTACAAGGATTGTGGCGGCCTTGGCGATCGTAACGGCGCTGAACGATTTGAATCTGAAATTTCCAGATGTGGATAAATCAAAACGGAAAGAACTAGACAAGGTGCGCGAATTGCTGTTACACGAAGACGATTAGCACGTGAGCCGCATCGCGGACCAGAGGATGATGCTCAAGCGAGCTTCGCAGTCGTGCGAGTTTCCCATTCATTTACTTAATCGTTCCATCTTTATAGCCTCAGTGACAATTGCTGGGAGCGGGCCGGCCCGAAAATCGAGCCCGAATCCAACTTAGTTGCTCGCCTACCGAATTTCCAAGAACAGAACTCGCGTTCAGGACCGGATAGTTCACCAAAAGAACCTGATCTTTCTGCTGGCAGAGCCGGCTCACAATGGCATCTGTAAGTGACGATGGTACGTCTCCATGGGTTTCGCCGCTGATGAGCAATAGAGGACTGAAGGCGGGCTTGCGGCCTAACGCGTTCCTTGAAAAGAACTCTTTTACGTATGGGTTATTTTGCCACCCAGCTTTTAACAGTTCGCTGGAGTTGGGTGCCTGCTCTGAAGTCGCTTCGCAGCTTTCGCTGAGATTTTTGTACAACACCATGCCCTTTTCCGTCAGCATGTCCTCGACGACGAATTCAACATGTTGATTTTTAATTCCTTGCGCCAAGAAAACCAGCATGGGATAGGCGGTCCCTTGAGCAAGGTGCTCGAAATATTCCGGCGGATCCGCAACGCCCAAAATTCCGATAGCTCCCAGGTAATTTGAATACGCGTTCTTCGCTACAGCTTCGTTTACGGCCACGCCGACCCTGGAACCGTGGGCATGGCCGGCGACTAGCCACTGCGATCCCAGTTGCGGCAAGGCAGCGCGCGCCGCCGCAACGGAGTTGATCACATCCTGAGCGTTTGACGGTACATCCAGGACCGCGTATGGAAAGCTCGTTCCCAATCCAGCGTAATCGGAAGCCACCACCGCATACCCCAGGCCAATGTACATCGAGAGTAGCGGACCCTCATTCAGAGTTTTCAATAAGGACGGGGCGCACTGCCTGGCCGAGCCGGTTAAATCATGGGCCCAGGCGATGATGGGCCAGCCACCAGGTGGCGGCGCTCCACGCGGCAACAGCACTACACCCGAGGCGGCGACATCTTTCTCGTGGGGAGAGCGCGAGTGATAAAGAATGCGAACGGCCGATACTGTGTATGGCAAAAGATACTCGTAGAACGGTTCCGAGCGTATCAGCTCACCAGGCCGGCCGGAGGGTAACGGGTCAGGCGTGTCGTAGAATTTTGTTAGCGGCAACCTGAGCGGGGCGCGGGAGGTCTTGGGCAACAGCTGGCTCGGGGCGTACGCCGCCGAAGTCGCCAATAAGAGCGCCGTCGCAAATAACTTCAGAAATAGCGGGTGGAATTTTGACTTTTTAGTTGAAGCATGAGCGAGTAACACCGATCACTTCAGGCCGCTACCAATCGGAATCAGATCCAGAAGCTTGACCCGCTTGTTTGAACTGATTGCGTTTAGCATGCGCGATTGCGGCGATTACCAGCCACATCAACGTCGGTGGGATGATAAGCACCAATATCCCGCTGCGCAATGCTTCAATCATCCGATGTCCGGCAGAAGCAGCCTGCGTATAGCAAAGGGCGCAATTTTGTGAAAACGCCGCCGGGGAGAAAGCAAGCGTCGCAAAGACCGCAACGGCGATTGTCAGTACCTGGAAAAGCCGCTTACTTTTCACTGATTATTCCTCTCATGATTATAGCGCGCTGGGTCCGTCACTTGGCATACGGCACGCCCAGAAGAATTCGGAAGCTGTCTGTCCAGCCATAATTGATGGCCGCCAGCACGAAGAGTGTAAAGACCGCGAATCCGATCATCGCATTACGATTTTCAGACGCCAAGTTCATGAAGTACAGAACGCCGAGAGCCGCTCCGATAAAAGCCAAGATCAATAGCGTGCCCAAGAATTCATGCGCGCCAGGGTGGCGATAGGTAACAAAAAGTTCTATCGCGTAAATAAGCAGCATGCAGACATAGACGACGTAGCATTTGCCCATCCCGTCTTGTTGTTGTTGTGTGTTCGTCATTACGGTTCCTTTCGCGATCTCTACATCAGCCGGCCACATTCATCAGATAGACCAGGGGCACCACGAACATCCACACAATGTTGATAAATTGCCAAAATAAGCCGCAGTTCTCAAGGTCCACGGAGGTGTAGCGGCCACGCTTGTAGCCCATTCCCACAATGACCAAGGCAATGAGCGCAGCGATTACGTGCAACAACTCGATGCCGGTGATGCTGTAGTAGGCGCCGCCAAAGAGGCCGGTGCCCCAGGGGTTTTTGCTGAAGGTGACGCCCTGGTGCATCATGCTGAACCATTCGCGCACGTGCAGGGCAACGAAAACGAGGCCCATCAGCAAAGTCATCATGCTAAAGCGAAAGGCTTCGTCGCGCCTCTGCGCACGAGCAGCGCGAACGGCAAGCACCATAGTCAAACTGCTGGTGACCATGATGAAGGCCATGATCATGACGCTGATAATGGTGCCGGATTGATAGGGCCTGGGCCAATCCGGTTGGGCATTCCGGAGAAATCCGTAAGCGATCAGACATCCAGCAAAAGTCATGATGTCGGAAATAATGAATAGCCACATCGCCAATTTCTTTGCCGGAACCGCAAAGGGCGATGGCTCGAATACGGGGACATGGTGCCCGTGCCCGGAACCTTCCAGGACTACTTCACTATGGCTCACGATGCCTCCTCTACGATCGAGCGCGCTAAATTCTCATCCACAGCAGGGCGAAGAGATAGACCCAGAGCACGCCCATGAAATGCCAGTAATATGCCATTGCATTCAATGTGCTGCGGCGCAGCGTCGAATGACTCAGTTTAATGATTACTCGAAGTAAACCAGCAAGCCCGCCCACCACGTGCAACGCGTGAATGGCTGTAAACAGATAAAAGAAAGAGCTGTTCGGGTTAGTGGCCAAATATAAACCCTGCGAGCGCAGCTGCACCCAGGCCATATATTGGCTTGCTACAAACAAGATCCCGAGGCCTAAAGTGAGGTACAGCCAACGTCGGGGGGTCTCCATGTGGGCTGCGTGTCCAGTCATAAATGCGGCCACATGGCGACGGGCCACTTCGAGAGTCGCACTGCTGACCAGAATTACGAACGTGCTGAAGAATAGAATGGGAGGCAGAGTCAGGTGCCGCCAGTCGGAAGAAGCGCCTTGACGTACGATCAACGCGCTGGTTAGCGCGGCGAACGACATGCAAATTGCCGCGATCCCTACCCAAATCGCGCTCGACGACGGTGCCGGCGAGTATTGGCCAACTGCTTTCAGACTGCCATCCGCCGGAACGAAGTCGTGCCCCCCTGAATTGCCGGCGTCCCCGATTTGAGGTCGTTTCGATAACGGCAGCGCTTCCGGTTCTGGAGGTGGAATAGTGGTAGCCATATTTTCCCGTTTCAGAGGAAATCAATCCTCCCTCAACACCCCGTCGGAGACGGCTCGGGTGAGTTTTGCATAATATAGTCGGCTCCGGAAGCGGTCTTCACGCCGTACTGATCCGCATCGTGATATACAACTGGATCCTTACCGCCAAAATTGTTCCATGGCGGTGGCGACGGCATAATCCACTCAAGCGAAGTGCCTTCCCACGGATTGGCTGGAGCTTCCGGTCCGCGGAACAAGCTGTGAACCAGGTTATACAGGAATATCAGCTGTACCGCGCCAGTAAACAGCGCGGCGATCGTAATGAACTGGTGTAGAGGGATGAGCGGCTTCAAATAGTCATCGGTGAACGCCGAATAACGGCGCACATTCGCAGCCCAACCTAAGTAGTGGAAGGGCATGAAGGTGCAATAAGTTCCGACGAAGGTGAGCCAGAAATGGGCTTTGCCCAAAGTATCGTTCATCATTCTTCCGGTCATCTTCGGGAACCAGAAATAAGTTCCGGAGAAGATTCCGAAAATTGCGGCCACACCCATGACCATGTGGAAGTGACCAACAACAAAGTAAGTTGCGTGCAGCATAATGTCGATGGACGGTTGAGCGAGGAAGAAGCCACTAACTCCGCCGGTGACGAACATGGAAATGAAACCGAGTGCAAAAAGCGACGCGGCATTAATGCGGATTCGTGATCCGTACAGACTGCCGATCCAGATAAGCACCAGCACCGTCGAAGGAATGGTGATCATCAGGGTGGGGAAAGAGAACACCAGTGAGGAGAAGGGGTTCATGCCGCTGACGAACATGTGGTGGCCGTACACCATATAACTCAAGAAAGCCAAGGCCCACATCGAGTAGAGGATGGCCTTCATGCTGACCATGGGCCGGCGCATGTTGGTGACCAGCACGTGGGTAACGATGCCCATACCGGGCACGATCGCGATGTACACCTCGGGATGACCAAAGAACCAAAAGAGGTGTTGCCAAAGCAAAGCCGCCCCGCCGGAATGCGGCACCAATTGGTCATTGATCACCAGCCCGGAGGGAATGAAGAAACTCGTGCCGGCCACGTGATCGAGAATCAGCAAGACGCAAGCGGGCATTAAGACCGCGAAGGCGGTCAGACCCATGCAGGAGGTGATAAACCACGCCCACGCCGTGACCGGAAGGCGTTTCATGGTCATACCCTTGCAGCGCATGTCGAGTACCGTGGAGATGAAGTTCAGCGCGCCAAGTAATTGCCCGATACAAAAAATTCCAATAGCTGCAGCCCAGATAACCTGTCCTGTGCCTTGCCCCGGTCCAGTGTCTTTCCCGATGGCGCTGAGCGGGGCGTAGGCGGTCCAACCAGAAAGAGGCGGCCCGTCACTAGTGAAGAACGCGGAAACGAGAACACAAAAAGCGATGAAGGTAGTCCAGAACGACATCATGTTGAAATGCGGGAAAGGCATATCCTCGGCGCCGACCTGGATGGGTAGAAAGTAATTCCCGAAGGCCGCGAACGGCGCGGTCGTGAGCACGAAAAAGACCATGAAGGTTGCGTGCATTGTCATGATTCGCAGGTACAGCTCCGGGGTCATCACGCCGCCAGGCGCGCCGTTTGGCGAGAGCGCCTGCAGTCCAGGAATCGCGAGAGCACCCCAGCCAAGGTGTATTCGCATCAGCCAGGAAAGCACCATGCCGGTCAAAACCGCGACGAGCGCCAGCGCGTAATACTGCTTGCCGATGACCTTGTGATCCAGGCTAAAGACATGCTTAGAAATGAAGGTTGTCGGAGGACCATGTACTACTGCTGGTGCTGTTGAAATTGCAGGCTTGTCATGCATCCTTCACCTCACGGGAGACTTGCTGCCTGACCTCTGACCTTCAAGGACTACTGCGCCGCTTCTTGTTTCTTTTGCCAGTCGTCGAAATCCTCGGGGGACATAACCTCGAGGTAAGCCCGCATGTTGTAGTGACCGAGACCACACAACTGCGAGCATACAATTTCGTACTTACCGATTTTCGTGGCCGTAAAATGCACCGAAAGATCCAGGCCGGGCACGAAATCTTGATGGATGCGTAGCGCAGGCACGTAAAACGAATGGTTGACGTCCTTGGCGTGCATGAGGAGATGAATTTCTTTGTTTACAGGGATGGCCAGCTCCGCGGCGACGAGGTCATCCCTGGCTTCCACGTCATGCTCGGGATCGAGGCCGAACAAATTCTGGGTGGCCTCGCTGATAAGCTCGGGATGAATCGGACCGAACTTTCCATCCTTACCGGGATAACGAAAATAAAATGCGAACTGTCCGGCTTGAGCCTGAATGGGCATGGCGTCGGGCGCGGGTGGCGTGAAGTACACTCTGGCCCAAGCCTTGGCTCCGAACGCGCCTAAAGCCAGGACTTCAACGCCCACCAAAACAATCGACGCAATGATTAAACCTTTGGCACCGCCGGGGAAAACTTTAAATTTTCCTTCAGGGCCAGGCTTGTTGGAGGGGGACTTCCAGATAAACAGGGCAAGAAGAATTTGCGCGGCCAGAAAGGATATGCCTGCCTCGATCATCGTGTCGGCCATCTGATCATCAATCATCTGGCCATGAGTCGAGATGTCTGCCGGTGCTTCCCAGGTGTGCATGATTACGGGAATCGCCGAAACAATAGCGATTACAATGATGGTCACTGCCAGCAATCTAGCCATCGCTTCCCGCCTTTGCCCGCTGCTTACACGGACAGTTCAATTCCGTTTCCAACCGTAAACTAGCTGCACATCCTGGTGCTCTTCTAGCGTTCCATGAACCTAAACAGTACGAAGCAACACACCGAGTACGATCTTTCAGTTCATGCGTGACAAACGATTTGTGTGCTGATCAGCCTAGTGCACACGAGACGATTAGTAAGGCTTAGCTTTGAAAACGAAATTGACGCTTTTCGTTTCGCTGCCCGAGATCGTGACATCCTGCGTTTGCGTTCCGTACGATTCGTGCCATGCCGTGACGGTGTATTTACCGGCCGGCAGATTGGGCAGTGTGAACGAACCATCTTCTCTAGAAGACACGGCATAGTGCGAATTCTTCAGCACCGCGAAGTTGCCGTGCATCCAGGGATGAACGTTGCACTTCACGGGAATGAATTCCGGCTGTGGGAACTTTTCGGAAAGTGGCGGCGTTCCGGGCGGCTGAGACTTGTTCCATTCGTGATTTATTTTTGCGAGTGGATGGATGTTATGAGAGGTCTGATCGTCATTGAGAACTTTCAATTCCTGATTAGTCTGGAAGGCAAGCACGTGAGGGATATAGCGGCAACCCTTCTGGTCAAACGTCACCGCCTGCGAAGGAGGAGGTTCGTCAGGAGCGCCCGCAGAGATGTACACGACGACGTCCGCCAAAGCGTTGCCCGGTGCGGTAACTACCGTTTCGGTAGTCGGAAGAGTGGCGTACTGCTTGGCGCAACTGGGCTCCTTGGACATATCGATGGGCTTTTGCTTTGCGGGCGTGCCTTCGTAGGTGACTTTCCCGCTGACGGAGCCACCCGCGGGTTTAGGAGGTCCCGCGAACGACATGGCTGCCACACCAGTCAATAAAAATGCTGCAGTGACAATTTGCTTAGGACGCATGCTGTTCTCCTTGAAACTTCTACCGCCAGACATTACTGATTAATGCCGGAACCTGTTGGAGTGCCCGCAATTTTTTGGGCACTGACGATCGCGGCGCCTTCCTTCGTGCTCATCCATAAAGCCAGTTCGGGACTCTTGTGCGTCACTTGCAGCGTGCGCAGGTAGTGGACCAGATCCCAGGCTTCTTCGGGCTTAACTACGTCGGCAAACGATGGCATTGGTGTGCCGTCCACGCCAGTAATGAAAATTTTGTACAAGTCTCGGTTGGTCACCCCGCACTTGAAGCGGGAGCCAGCAGTAAAGTTGTAGGGGCGAATAGGTTGATCGTTGGAATCGGTAAGTGTAGAGGCTGAAGGACCATCGCCTCGTCCTTCCTGCCCGTGGCACTTCCAGCATTCGAGTTTCTGAAAAAGTTCTTGGCCGTGCTTAATGCTTTCCAGGGTGAGTGTAGGTTCCGCCGGAACGTTGATAGGATCGCCCGACTTTTCAGTTTGCCAGCGCGGTGAGAAAGTTTTGATGAAGGCAATCAGGTCGGCGCGGTTTTGCGAGGTCAGCGTGATCCAGGATGGCATGTTGCTGTTGTTCAGGCCGCGCTCGAGGGAGTTATAAAGGTCCTGATCCAAGGGAAGTGTGCCTGTTGGAGTGGAGCGGCATTTGAAGGTCCCGGCCACGAAATTGCGAGGTAAAATGTTAAGGTACGGAGCATTTTCTCCATTACCATCGCCGCGGAATCCGTGACAGCCCCAACAGTAGCGGTAATAGAGTTGCCTGCCGGCAGCCGAATGGCCGGTGTACTTTCCGATGTGAGATTCCATTGGCGCATTGCGGTTTGGCGCGACAGCTGCTTTTTCGGCCGGAGGCGCTTGTTGTGCCGGCGCCGGTTGCGTGGCCGGCTGCGCCGTACCTTGCTCCGATTGCGGCTGCTGCGCCGAAACGGCGAGTGGGAG
>Ga0210384_10002613_pt1 | contig 21781 bp, 19 predicted proteins | sample IncBWH2MmetaG_FD_160574 | JGI IMG/M metagenome (GOLD analysis project Ga0210384, IMG submission 160574) | Forest soil microbial communities from Barre Woods Harvard Forest LTER site, Petersham, Massachusetts, United States - Inc-BW-H-2-M | ecosystem: Environmental > Terrestrial > Soil >...
CGCCTTTCGAGTTTCGTGTTTCGTCCCTAACTCCTTTATCTACCGCTTTTACGCCAAATCTCCATCTATCTCCTTTATCTACCGCATTTACGCAAATCACCCGGGGTGTACCCCCAAGGAAGAAAAAATGAACGCAACAAAACCCAGCATCATCAATGAACCTGCAACAACCGCAACTCCCCGCTGCCAGCACCGCTCCCTCAAAGGCCGCTGCCGTCAGCTCGCCACCGACCCTGCGCGAACGCTCTGCTTCGATCACGCCCGCGCCGAACAGCAAGCCAAGAACGACTTCACCCTGCTCGCCCCGCTCGTGCGCAAGAGCGAAGACTTTAAGTCCGCCGAAGCTCTCAACGAAACGCTCGGCAATCTCCACAATCTGCTCGCCGAGGGCCGCATCTCCCCGCGTCGCGCCGCCGTCATCGCCTACGTCGATAGCCTCATCCTCCGCACCCTCCCGGCCATGGCCAAGGAAGATGAACACACACCTATCATCTTTGACATGCCCGGTCCCGAACGCGACAAAATTCCGACGCCGGAGCCCACCTACGCCGACCTGCGCACGTGACAAGTCCGCACCGTCTCCTCTAACCTTTGCGTTTGTCCTACATCGAACTCTTAGCAACCACTTAAAGGCAAACGGGAGACTCAATGGAGACACTCAGACTAGGCAATTCGGACATGCACATAACCCGCGTGGGTTACGGAGCATGGGCTGTCGGCGGTGGTGGCTGGCAATTCGGCTGGGGCCCGCAGGACGATAACGATTCGATTGCTGCAATTCACCGCTCCCTTGAACTTGGCGTCAACTGGATCGACACCGCCGCGGTCTATGGCCTGGGTCATTCGGAGGAAGTAGCGGCTCGCGCCCTGCGTGAGTGGAAAGGCCCGCGCCCCTACGTCTTCACCAAATGCGCCATGCGCTGGGACAAAGATGGACGCGTCACTAAGGTGCACTCGGCCGAATCTATCCGTAAGGAATGCCAGGATAGTCTCCGCCGCTTGCAGGTCGATGTAATTGACCTCTACCAAATCCACTGGCCACCCGAAGATAACGGCCCCGCCCTGGAAGAATCCTGGCGCACCATGGCCGCGCTGCAAAAAGAAGGAAAAGTTCGCTGGATCGGCGTTTCCAATTACGACGTGCCGCAGCTTCAGCGCTGCGAGAAAATCGCTCCCGTCACTTCCCTGCAACCGCCCTACTCGCTGATTCGCCGCCAGATCGAAAATGAAATCCTTCCGTACTGTGAACGCCGCGGCATCGGCGTGATCGCCTATTCGCCGATGGCTTCCGGTTTGCTCACCGGCGCGATGACCCGCGAGCGCATCGTGCAATTCCCGGAGGACGATTGGCGCAAGAATAGCTCGGAATTTCGCGAGCCCAAGCTTTCCACAAATCTTGAGCTCGTTGAGCGTTTGAAAAAAGTCGCCGCACGCTACAAAGCAACTCCCGGCGCCATCGCCATCGCTTGGACCTTGCGTGTTCCCGCCGTTACCGGCGCAATCGTCGGAGCGCGCAACGCCAAGCAGGCGGAAGAAGTCATGCGCGCCGGTGAGATCAAGCTATCGCCGCAGGACATTGCCGAAATCGAAGGCGTCGCCACCAAGGTCGCGAGGTAAGTGGGTAGGTCCAGCTCACTGGGTAAACTGACTCGGTAAAGACGCGCAGTACGCGTTAAAAGGAGAAAAATGGATCTCGGTTTGCGCGGAAAAATCGCCGTGGTGTCCGGCTCGACCGCTGGAATCGGCTTGGCCATTGCCGCCGCGCTCGCCGCGGAAGGCGCGAAGGTCGTCGTAAATGGTCGGACAAAACTACGGGTTGACGCCGCGCTGATCTCGCTTCAGCAGAGTGTGCCCGGTGCGGATCTCCGCGGCGTTGCCGCCGACCTCGGCACCGCTGCGGGCGTGGACGCATTTATCCGCCAGGTTCCCGCTGCCGACGTGCTCGTCAATAATCTCGGAATTTTTGAGCCCAAGCCTTTCCTGGAGATTCCGGATGCCGACTGGATGCGCTTCTTTGAAGTGAACGTGCTAAGCGGTGTGCGGCTCTCGCGCGCGTACCTTCCGGGAATGTTGCAGAAAAATTGGGGCCGCATCATTTTCATTTCCAGTGAATCCGCGCAGCACATTCCCGCGGAAATGATTCACTACGGCACGACAAAAACCGCGCAAGTAGCAATCGCTCGCGGCCTCGCGGAATCCGTCGCAGGCACCGGCGTAACCGTCAACTCCGTTCTGCCCGGCCCGACTGCCTCCGAAGGCGCTGGCGCTTTTCTCGAAAGTTTGGCCAAGGAGCGGAACGCGTCCCTGAGCGAAATCGAAAAATGGTTTTTCGCCAATGTCCGCCCCACTTCCCTGTTAAAACGCTTTGAAACTCCAGAAGAGGTCGCCTCAGTGGTCGCGTTCGTCGCCAGCACGCAAGCCGTAGCCATCAACGGCGCCGCGGTCCGTGCCGAGGGCGGGGTAGTCCGCAGCATCTTTTAAGGCCAGCGATCGCGCTAATGAAGACAAATCCGGTGCACACACGAGAACTAAGCGCGCAAATAATCCGGCTTCCAGGTTTTCACCATCTGTTTGATGGCTTTGCGCTCGCTCATTTTTTCGTCGAGCACCTTGCGCGCCAGCGCCGGCAGCTCTGCGTCGCTCGCAAAACGCAACGCAACAAGCTGGGCCACGGTGAATTCACCAATGCGCGGCTTCAGGTCCGCGGGCAGCACCCGCTCGTAGCGCAAGCGCTCCTCCAGCCGGATTACGCGGTCTTGCACTTTCAACACCATCACTCGCGCGATGAGAAATCCAACAGCCAAGCCAAGCGCCAGCAGCACTCGCTCCAGTCCGTCCCACGAAAATCCAAGCCTCCACAGCCGGGAAAGCGCCCAGATGAGATTCATGATCATTACGGGCATAACAAAGAAATGAAACGGCGGGAAAAATCTGCCGTGATTCTCAAAGTTCTGTTCAGTCATCACTACACCTCCCCTTTGGCGGGCAGATTCTATCAAAGAAGACGGCCGACTTTGTCTCCTGCACATTTCACGCATTGCCTCGCTCCGTTTTTCGCGAGCGCGTCGGCGTTACTTTTCCGTTCGTTTGCAGTCTAAATTCGATGAGACGAAAATATTAGTTAGCGCGAAATACTCAATGGAGACGGAAATGGCAAAAGCAACGTGGGCGGGAAAAGTTATCGCGGACAGCAAGCACACGGTTGTTGTCGAAGGGAATCAATATTTCCCCGCGAACGCTGTGAAAAAGGAATTTCTTAAGCCCAGCCGGCACACCAGCGAGTGCCCCTGGAAAGGAACAGCGCACTATTACAATCTTGAAATCGACGGCATGAAAAACGAAAACGCCGCCTGGTATTACCCGCAACCCAAACCGGCCGCCGCCGAAATCAAGGACCACGTCGCCTTCTGGAACGGCGTCAAAGTAGAAGCATGAGCGCCACGCGGTGTAGATGCGTGCGAGCCGCACAGAATAGAAGCGTGAGCATCACGCGAAATAGAAGCGTAAAAGCTATGCGAAACTATTTTGCGATTTCGTTTTTGAACACGGAGCCATCCTTCATCACAAAGCGCACGTGCTCGAGCACGCCGACATCTTTCAGCGGATCGCCGCTCACCGCGACGATGTCCGCAAACGCGCCAGGAGCGACCACGCCGATTTCGCCTTTCATATCCAACATTTCCGCTGCTCGCGACGTTGCGGACTGAATTGCATCGCCAGGCGCCATGCCGAAACCGACCATGTGCTTGAATTCCTGCGCAATCGACTCCGTCCAAGGCATCCCGCCAATATCCGTGCCAAACACAATTTTCAAATGCGCGTTCACCGCTTTTTTGAAACTGATCTCGTGCGTTGCCGCACGCGCCCGATCGCGTTTTCCCCCCGGCGTGTCCGCCGGAGCCCAATCGTCGTAATACGGAGTAATTGTCGGGCAGTACCAAGTTCCCTGTTTGGCCATTTGCGCGATTTGCGTGTCGGTAATTTCCAAGCCGTGTTCAATGGAATCGCAGCCGCCATCGAGCGCGCGCTGCAATCCGATTCCGTTGTACGCGTGGCACGCCACTTTTTTCTGCCACCCATGCGTTTCGTCGACGATCGCTTTCAGTTCTTCCACGGTTAGAGTGGGTTGCGAAACCAAATTCCCTTGCTTGTCCACCCAGGAGCGATGCGTCATATAAACTTTGATCCAGTCGGCGCCATGTTCCAGTTGTTGACGCGCGGCTTTGCGCGCTTCCACCGGGCCGTCGACTAGTTGCGCGCCTTTCGGCATATCCAATTCCGGGGCGTAGCCTTCCAGGTTGTATCCGCCGGTGGTGGAAATGGCGCGCGTCGCGCCGAAGATTCGCGGGCCGGGAATTGTGCCTTCTTCGATGGCTTGTTTTATTTCGATGTCGCCGTAGCCGGCGCCCTCTGTTTCCAAATCGCGGATGGTGGTGAAACCTTGCTCCAGTGCGCGACGGCACGCAAATGTTGCGCGCGCGGCGCGCAAGGCGATGCCGGCATTCAAAATATTGACGTCATAGCCGCCCTTCGCGGGATCCTCGCCCCAGAGAAAAATGTGCGTATGCGAATCGATTAGTCCGGGGAGCACGGTGGCGGAGGACAAATCGATTACGGCGGCGCCGGCGGGAATTTGCGCGGAGGCTTCCGTGACTTTCTCGATGCGATTGGCGCGAACGAAAATTAGCTGGTTCTTTCGCGGCTGCGCGTTCGAACCGTCAATGAGAGTGCCGGCGCGAATTACGGTGATTTGACCGGCGGAGGCAGCGGGAGATTGCGCGCGAACTGCGGTGGCGGAAATCGCGAGCGAAAAGACTAGAAGCAATAGGCTCTTTTTCATTATTTGTCCTTGGTGACGCGCGATAGCTTGCCGTAAGCGGGTGCACATTGCAATACGAACCAAGTTTCAGCCTGTACGTACCTCTTTATGTACTTTTTAACGGATGGGCTATTGCTGGGCGCAAGTCTTTACGTTGGGATGGAGGTGTTGGGACAAAGACTAAAAGCCGCAGGGCTGCGCGAACTCCGCCCTGCGCTACAGGTGAACTATGAAGCGCAGCGCAAAGACGTACGCGTTTGTTTTTTGCCTTCTTTTGCCGCTCAGTTGCAAGGCGCAGAAGCTTGGTCAGATTGAGTGCACCCGGCAGGAAGGCTACGTTTACCTCTATAGTTCGATGGCCACGATGGAGATCAGCACGACACTGAAGTGCGGGCAGCGAGTGACGGTACTGGATCGCTCCGATAATGTTCTGCACATTCGAACGGATACGGGTGAAGAGGGATTTGTGCCGCTGAGCAATGTGGGTTTTTTCAAGCCGGGCACGACTCCGAAAGCGAGCGCTCCGGTGGCGACGAAGAGAGAGCTGACGCATTACGATAACCCGGCACGCTTGGCCGCGGCGTCGCAACCCGCTCCTTCCGACAGAGAGTTAGTTTTGCGCAATCAGACTGCGGTACGCCTGAAGCTTGTCCGCGAGCTCTCCTCGGCGACAGCGCATGTGGGCGAAGAGGTGAATTTCGAGGTTGCGCAGGACGTGGTGGTCGGGGGGCTGGTGGTCATTGCCAAGGGGGCGCCGGCGGTTGGCGCGGTAACGGAAGCCGAACCGAAAAAGCGGGGGAAGGGCGGGAAGATCAATGTGAGCGTGGCGTCGGTGCTGCTGGCGAACAACGAAAAGATAGCGGTGCGTTCGTTTGGAATTGAGCAGCCTGCCGACCAAAAAACGGGCATGGGGCTTTCGTTGATACACGGCAAGGATGTGACGCTGGCGAAAGACACGGAGATGACGGCCTACGTGGACGGGGACTTGCGGCTGAAGGCAGCAAGCTTTGCTGCTGCACATTCGGCTACGCAGTCGGCTTCGCAGCAGGACGCTGACAAGCCGTAAAACCGAGACTTAATCTCGGTAGCTGTTCCAACTTCCGGGTTGCCGACAATCCAGACGATCATGAGTTCTTGCCAGTCTCCAATATCGTTCCAGCGAACCGCGTAACTTTGTCTACGGTCTGTTCGTTGCGCGCGCCGCATCCAGCTCGTCCGCGAGTTCAGATGCCTGATAAATGCATCAAACCCGAAAAAGTGAAAACGACCCAAAAGGATAACCAACAAAGCCATCCGAGAATTCCCGCAACGAACTAAAACTGAATTCAGCAAACTCTTAGCCATACAGAGAGATATAGGTGTCACAAATTGAACACGTAAAGCAAAAGCCGGGTGAGAAACAAATCCACGACGAGGACGATCACGGAGGACTCAACGAATGCGGCAATCGTAGCGCGGCCCACGCTCTCTGACCCGCCTTTGACACGGAACCCCTGATAACAGCCCACGGTCGCGATGATAAATCCGAAAACAATTGGCTTAGTGATAGTTATACAGAGGTCGCCGAAAACCAGCGCATTGAGGGCGCGTGTCCAGAACTCCTCCGCACGTAGGTGCATTGTAAGATTTGCCACCACGAATCCGCCGAACAATCCCGCACAATCCCCCAATGCCACGAGCAACGGTAGCACTAACACCGTCGCAACCACCCGAGGCGTCATCAGCTTGCGGATTGGGTCCATGCCGAACCCACGGATGGCGTCCACTTGTTCGGTAACGATCATTGAGCCCAACTCGGCCGCCATCGCGGTGGCGTTCCGCCCCGCGACCAGAAGCGCCGTGAACACTGGGCCGAGCTCGCGGAGGAGTGCGAGCGAAACGGCGTCTGCCGTTAAAACCGTCTCGCCGAAACGTCTAAATTGTGACGCAGAGTTCAAAACAACTGAACCGCCGACGCAAACGAGCGCCACGACGACGATGCGCAACGAACCCACGCCAATCACGTCCATCTGCTCGATCAGGTCGACGAAGTAACGCCTGGTAGGAAAGATGTGCCGGACCGACTGAATGACAAGCAGTGAGTAGTCCTGGGTGATGAAAGCCCCCATTTTCAATGCGTTTCCGATGACTGAGGTAACGGAACTTGAGTTCACAGGTACACCCCCTCAAACTGGTCCAGTAATCCGACTTCCATGATAGGTCTTTGTCAAGAGCGCAAAGGCTCTCCCGGCGCTCTTCGGAGTTCACGGAGGTAGCCGGCCTTGTGCAGCGGCTGCTTGTTGTAGCTCACTCCTGCTTCCATTAACAGCATGCCGATCTTGTTTTCATCTGCACTATCTGCCGGACTTCATGATGGAGACGAGTGGATCCGCTTCGAGGCCGCGCGCCGCGCCATCTCACAGCGCTTCGGCAATTCCGTGCCCGCGTCCCGATACAGGATTCAGGCGCGGCGTTCGGCATGACTCTCTCAAATGGGCCCGCTCGGCAACGAAGCGAGCCTGGGCAGAGCCGTTGGGCGGCTCTTGGGCGGCGCCCTGATCGAGATTTATCTTAGTCAAGGAGTCCTGAGACTGGTCCTCTTCGCCAGCAAGGCCAATCTCTGCTCGTGATTCATGGGCTCCCACGGGACAAGTTTCTCAGCAAGCACATCCATTCTGCGAAAGAAAGTTAACTCGACGAAAAGTCCTAGAAAATCCAAGTCCCGGAAGACTAATGAGCCGGCCTCTCTCATCCTGTCGCTAATCCGCTCGAAATGGACTGGCATCTCGGTCCAGTGCAGGCTAGCACGGTGGTGATGGCAGAGGTGGTATCCTTCGTTCAGGAAGTTCACCTCATCTACAACCGTCACGGTATTCGCAAAATAATCCGCAGGACGCTCTGGATCACAGAAAGCGTGCTGGACCCATGCGGTGATTGCGTTGATGAAATTCATGCAGAGAAGAGGAACCAAAACGAACATCGTCCCAATTCTCCAGTCGTAAATAAAGACAGCTCCGAAGTAAGCATAGTAGCGCGCCATTCCCCATAACATGCGTCTCCGGTTCTTTTCATCGCCTCTCGCTTTGAAATAGGCGTACGGAGCAAGCCCCAAGACCGTCCAAATGTTGTCTGACAGATACCACAGGAAATCGAGTCGGCTCGTTCGATCGTAGCCCATGTTGGTGCGCGTGTCGTCGGGTCCGCTGTTCTCTCTATGGTGAAGACACACGTGAGCCGTGCGCCCCAGTTCCGGACAATTCCCATACAAATACCCCAGGAAGAATTCGAGGTAGCGGCCGAAGACCTTATCGTATCTGTCCGAAAAGAAACCGTGGCGCCGGTGGGCCTCCAAGTGGCTGGCGCTGAACATCCTCACAAACCGCTGGAACTTGAGACCGTAAAGAGAAAGATAGAAAGCGATCGTGAGCAGCAGTCGAGGTTTCCCCAAAGCGAGTTGGATCGCGAAAATTGGCACGGCGGTAAGGGTAAGGGAGACCATCAGTCGTAACGCGGGGGTGTCTCGGCGGTCCCGCAGAACTTCTTGGCCGAGCCGGACGAGGACCCGGTCGTACGCCCGGGAGAGAAATTCATACGCGTCGCGTAAGGGACGAACCCTCCCGAGGAACATGGCCACGCCGTAGCATGCGAAGGAAAACGCGGCGACGGGCAATGCCGCCACCATGCTTGCTAAACCCATGAGGACTGCGAACCACCGAAATAAGAATAGGAGTTTGGGTTTGGCGCCCAAACTCATCGCCATGGAGGCGGCGCCTATCTCGGGGTTGTCAATTTCCATTTCACCACCGTGCGCCACGATTTGAGCGGCATATTAGGCCGCACTACGGAGCAAGTCAACACTGCCGACATGGACGGTTATGTGACTGACTGTTTTTGATGTATCCTCGGCCTGCTGCCACGTCCTTGTGCGGATGTTTCATCGAAGAATAAAACCCATGAGCACCGCGCCATCCCGCACGCAGTCGGTCGACCCGCTACGGCACAACGACAAGCGAAAAATTGTGGAGCATTATGATTTCGTCAGCCCCTACTACCGCTCGCTTTGGGGCGAACATCTGCATCATGGCTATTGGATTCGCGGCGACGAATCGAAAGAAGTAGCGCAACTCCAACTCACCGAGTACCTCGCACAGTTGGCGAATATCCAGACCGGCTCCACCGTGCTCGATATCGGTTGTGGCTTCGGGGCGAGCAGCCTTTACCTGGAACAAAAGTACAAGGCGCGCGCGACGGGCATCACCATCTCCCCAGTGCAGGTGGAAATGGCCAGAAAGGCGGCGGTTGCTGCACAGTCGGACGCGCAGTTCCTTCTGATGGACGCCGAAGCCTTAAATTTCCCCCTGCAGTTTGACTTTCTTTGGTCTGTCGAGTCCATCTCCCACTATCACGATCATCGGCGTTTTTTCGCCAATGCAGCACGGTTTTTGAAACCGGGTGGTACCTTTGCGCTCACGGACTGGTTCAAGAGAGATGGCCTTTCCACTGCGCAAACACGCAAGTTTATCGAACCCATCGAGCGCGGAATGTATGTTGATCTCGAAATCATGGATGACTACGAATCCTATCTCGTTGCGAGCGGCCTCCAAATTGTCCACAGGCAGGATTTGACACGCCAGTGCGCGCAAACTTGGGATCTCGGTCTGGATATGATCCGAGAGAGATCCCTTTGGGCCATTGCCACAAAAAAAGGAAAGGATTTTGTGACCTATTTGAAAGCATTCCGGGCCATACGCGCGGCTTACACTTCCGGTAATTTTGTATACGGGCTCTTCATTGCCCGGAAGCCCTTGTACTCCAATGCGAAGTAGCATCGATTCCATCGAGAAGCTGCAGCCCGAAGACATCGTAACGTTGCCAACTACCTGATTAACGCGCTCACCGGAGATGTGGAGTCCTAGGACTGGACTTGTCCGGATTGCCGACGATACGCCCGCGTCGCGATCGCTCCATCGGAGTGGCCAAATAGCAGCTTACTTTCTACGCAGGGAACGCAACTCCGCGACATGGACCAGTGTGCGTTTTTGTGATGGCATTCCCAGATCAGAACGTTAAGCGGCCGCCGAGTTGAATCTCGCGAGCAGGCAGGGCCGAAGTGAATCCGAGAGGTTGACTCGGCGTGAGCGCTGCGGTGCCGTGCACGTTGAATGGCGGGCCTAAATTGGCGCCGACGATATTGTTAACCGTCGCGTAATTGGTGTGGTTGGCGATGTTGAATCCCTCGGCAGTCAACAATAGCGAGGCCTTCTCACCGAGTTTGAAGCTCCGGCCCAAACGCATATCGAAAACGACGTAACTGGGTCCGATGCCTGTATTGCGCCCAGCAGCAGGCGGACGGTCGTTGGTGAAGTGACCGTCGCCGTTGATATCGGCGCCGGCGAGAAGATTAAAAGGATGGCCGCTGTTGTAAGTGAAAATGGGGGAGAGTTCGAACCCGCCAAGGACACGGGAGTGTTCCCATGGGCTATCAAAAACGCCTGCAACGACGACTTTATGGCGCTGATCGAAGTCCGACAGAGAACGGTCGCAGCGGAGACATATCTGACTGAACGGCGCGTAATCGCTATTGAAGTCGGTCGACTCATCGATAGCTTTGCTGTACGTGTAATTCGCCATCATTGTGAAATGCTCGCTGAAATGCTTTCTTAGCTCGAGGATGCCGCCGTTGTAAACCGCCGATGCCGCCGAGCTGTAGATATTGTTCTGCAAAATAGTGTGTGTCGGATCGGCGAAGCAAAGAGCTGGATTCGCGACGCACTGCGGCGCACCCCAATCCTGGAAGGGGAGACCGTTGGTGGGAAGCCCATTTGCGCCGAGGCCGGTTACTACAGGCGCTCCAGGGAGCAAGTTGGAGTCGAGGGCAACCGGAAGATGGGTAGTGTGAACGTAGACATAGTTCGCGGAAGCCGAAAAGCCCATGCCGAGTGCGCGTTCAATCCCGAGAGAGGCTTGCTGGGCGGTGGGACTCTTGTAATTGGGCTGGCCGGCAAAAAGGACGGTGCCGGGCGGCAAGGGGCCGGTATTGGAAACTGTAAGACCAAACTGGGCCAGATCTGAAGGTGTAATACAGGCAAATTGCCCTGGTGGCGGTGTGCCGCACCCGATGATTCGATTTTGCGTCGGGTTGGCAGTAAGACCCTCGAAAAACAACGTTTGAAAGATGGCCGCTGAGTTAACGGCCGGATTTTGGGGGAGTCCGTTGATAGTAACCAAGGTGTTGGCAATTTGCCGAACGCCATTGATATTGCCAAGCGTTTTCACCACTCCAGGTATCTGAGCGTAGATTTGCGAAAAGTAGATCCCGTACCCCCCGCGGACCACCGTTTTGTGATCGTTGAATGGATCCCAGGCGAAGGAAATGCGCGGACCGAAGTTTTTCTTGGGTGTGTGAAGCGGGCCGTACTGAGAATCCAGTTCGTAGCGAAGGCCGTAGTTCAAAGTGAAGCTCGGCCAGATTCGCCACTGGTCTTGCCAGTATGCGGCAGTAAACGGCCTAGTCTGAACGTACTTGGGATTACCAAATCCTTGTTCATAAAAGGCCGGCAGACCCAGGCTCCAGGACTGCAGGGTATTTATGCTCGCCGGGGCCAGAGAGGCAGGCAAACCGCACGCAGCAGGAAGCTCCAGGCATGCACTAACCAAGATGCCTGGGAGGTCGAGAAATTCGAACCGCCCGGGGAAGAAAGTTTGAGAAGTAGTGTTGTTGCCACGAATGAGTTCGTAGAAACCCATTTTCATCGTGTGGTGGCCGCGTATGAGAGTGACATTGTCAGCAAATTCGTAACGGCGGGCAGTTGTGTGGCTCGGTAGGAAGATTTGGCGCCCGAAGAAACCGAATCCCTGAACGTCCAATCCTGGTCCCCCAGGGTCATTGGTACCCACGTTAAATTGGTACCAGTTCCACTGAACGCGAGCTTCGTTTTGGGCGGTTGGGCTGAATTGATGAAACCAAGCAAGTTGAGCGGTGCTGTCCCAGCTTAGAACTGAAGTGCCGCGATTGAAGGCGGTTAAAGCCTGGACATCGGGATCTGTCTCGGTGAGGTGCGCAAAGCTATAGCGTACAAAGGCCTGGTCGCGATCACTAAAGCGGTGATCCAGGCGACCCGATCCTTCATTCGAGCGAATCGGGAACGGGAATAGTCCTCCATTTGTTTCGAATTGATTCACGATGTAGGGGTCCAGCGCGGCCTGCGTGGGGCTTACAAAAGGATTTGGCCCCGGATTTGGGTTCACGGTCAAAATGCTCTGCAGTCCAAAAGCGCACACGGCGGCGGGCAGAAACGTGGGAGGACCGCCGGTTGCAAAATTGGAGATGCAAGGAACCGGAGTGTTACCTTCCGCCGCCAGTCCCGCCAGAATAGCCCCCTGTGTTGTAGTTGGAGCGAAGATACTGCTGTTCATCAGCAAGGGCACCGCGTCCTGCGCATCAGAGCGCAAGCCTTCGTAGGCCACGAACAGAAAAGTCTTGTCTGTTTTTACGGGGAAGCCAATATTCCCGCCAAATTGCTGGCGATTCAGGGAGTCTTTGACGGCTTGGCCCTGCGCGTTCAAAGTGAATGGCGAACCGGGCTGCAGTGCCTGACTGATGGCAAAGGGGTTGCGCGCATCCATGGCATCGTTGCGGAAGAAGCCGAACAGCGCGCCATGCACGTTGTTTGTGCCGGAGTTGGAAACGATATTGATGGACGCACCGCTGGCACCCCCGAGCTCCGCCGTATAGTTGCTGCGATTCACTTGAAATTCCTGCACAGCATCCTGGCTGACCGTCAGGCGGACGCCACCAGCGTCGTCGTTGGCCTCCCCGCCATCGACCGTAACGCTGTTACCCCGGCCGTTGCTGCCGTAGAACGAGAGTCCGCTTTGCGGCGTCTGCTTGGCGCGGAAATCCGCATTGTCGGCGATCGTGTTGGAATTGCTCACCCCAGGCATTAGCAGGGTGAAAGTAAGGTAGTCACGACGGTCAATCGGCAGGTCCGTGATGTAACGCTCGCTCACGGAATTTGCCTGCGAGCCTCGCTCGGTATCCAATACGGGAAGCTCCCCAGTGACTTCCACCCGCTCGGCACCAGATGCCAGCTTGAGGTGGAAATCCAGGGTTACCGTTTGCCCCACGCCCAGGACGACGCCCTTCCGAACCTCGGTCTGAAAGCCCCCGAGCTGCAGGGTAACCGTGTAAGTTGTGGCCGCAAGTCCAAGCAATCGGTATTCACCGGTATCGTCGGTAACGGTGGTATGACGAATGCCTCTGTCAGTTTCTTCAGCGATAACGTTGGCCTTGGGAACAGGCGCACCAGTTGGGTCAGTAACAACCCCGGTGAGCGCTCCCGAAGAACCCACCCCCTGGGCGTGAGCTGCCAAAGTCGATAGCAAAGCGCAGGCGAGCAAAAGTATCCCTTTAGGAATTAGTTTCATGAATTTACTCCTGGGTTGTGGCGAGTGCCCGAAGCGGCCGCCGAACACACCCCCGAAAACAAGGCGAGCCTGATGAGCACCGCGTAATGGAGCAAAACGCGCTGCCACAACTAAGTTGGATTCACGAAAGCTGCTGGTGGCTCTTTTTGTGCGATTTACCTGTGGATCCGGCTGTGCGCGACGTGCACGCAATGGCACGGATGATGCCACCTGTGAGACGGTGATGGGTCCTGCCAATCAACGCTACGTTCCCAAAAGGTTTGGTTGCAGGCGTAGCCGTGTTCCTGGGCCCAGAGAAACGCGTGAGCATGCTGGAGAAGAACCTTAGCGTACGTAAGGGAAAGCCAATCTAGTGCTCACTCGCCAAACTTGTCGCCAAACATGGGCAGGCCGCTTTTAGAGGATGCGCGCGAAGCCTCGTCCTGAATCACATCCCAGTGCTCGACCAGAATCCCGTCCTCGACGCGGAGAATGTCTGCGGCAATCCAATTCACTGGCAGACCGAAACCGCTAAATCGCCCGTGCACGATCACGAAGTTTCCCTCAGCCACGATCGTTCCGTGCTCGTACTTCAAAGTTGGCGGGATGCTCTTGACGAGATTGAAGAGACCGTCGCGGCCAGGCTCGATATGCGCGCTGTGCTGAATGTAGTGCGGTGACCAATACTTCTCGGCGGCGGCGTAGTCGCGTTTGTTGAAGAGGAGGTCAAACGCTTGCAAAACCAAGGCCTTGTTTCGCTCTTGAGTGGATTGAGTCATGCTGCCTGCTTTCTCGTTTCACGATGTAATCCGGGTGACGTCACGCCTTGGCACCATTGAGGAAAAAGAGCATCGTGACGGGCTTTGCGCCTTTATTACGCCACGCGTGCCGGGTCCCATTTTGTACAACCACGTCGCCGCGCTTCAAATGGAAGGTCTCGTTGTTGTCCAGCTCCAGCCAAATCTCTCCATCGTAGACAACCGCATAGTCGACCGTGTTCGTCCTGTGCATCGCAGGATCTTCCTTTTCGAAGTGGTCGGCTAATCCCCTGAGACGGATCAACGCTTCATCTCGTGCGGCCTCGCCATCGAAGGACGGGTCCGAGAAGACCGAAGCGGGGGGAAAGGTCACAAAGTGCAGACTGGTGCCGCCGGGTCCTGGAACGACGGAGTCCGGATAGCGGTCAAACGTTTGTTCTTTGCTGAGATCCGGGGTGGACGGGTTGATCCAGATGAGGGTGTGCTCGTAGCCGGGAACAGTCTTGAATACGTAGGCCCGCATGTACTCGTCGCTTTTAACGACGGACTTCCCGTTTACATTTCGCGTGACGATACGACGATAAGGATTCGCTTTGTTACCGTGCTTGGACAACTCTCTTTTCTTAGCGGCCGTTCCATTCATGTCGTTTCTCCTCTAAGCCATCGTCCTCGCTCGCGCGTGTCGAGCGATCTACCGAAAGATCTCCTACAGTTTCGATCAGACCTGCGCTCTGCCGCCGTCGACAAATAGTTCGATACCCGTGACAAAGCTGGAGTCATCCGAAGCCAGAAACAACGCCACCTTAGCGACTTCCTCCGGTTCCCCCATGCGTCCCATCGGGATGGTGGACACAATCCGCGCCATCACGTCTGCAGACTGCCGATTCGCCAGCGGCGTATTGATCGGACCCGGGCTAACAACGTTTGAGCGGATACGACGGTCCTTCAGATCTGTAGTCCAGGTTCGCACGAAAGAGCGAATTGCAGCCTTACTCGCTGCGTAGACGCCAAAGGCGGCCGTACCCTTAACACTGGAGACAGAGCCGTTGAGAATGATAGACCCACCATCATTCATTAGCGGTAAGGCCTTTTGCACCGTGAACAGGGTTCCCCTCACATTGATGTTGAATAATTTGTCGAAATGCTCTGCGGTGACGGCGCCAAGGGGAACAAATTCGCCAACGCCAGCGTTGGCGAAAACAATGTCGATTTGACCCTTGACCTTAGCGATGGTCTCGTAAAGACGATCAAGGTCGGCCAATTTAGCAATGTCTCCCTGAACTCCACAAACGTTGGTGCCGATTGTCTTCGCGGCCTCGTCGAGTTCCTTCTGGCGGCGGCCGGTGATGAACACGTAGGCGCCCTCTTTCACGAAAAGTTTTGCAGTAGCCAACCCGATCCCTTCCGTCGCCCCGGTGATGACGGCGGTCTTGCCTTCGAGCTTTTTGGTCATTGTCTTTCTCCGTTGTCGGCAGCCACCTGGCGCGCTGAGCCTAAGCGGCGGTTGGCTTCCCGTGATACGCAGGCGCAAAGACATCCTGTACAAATTGTTCAAACGAAGTCGATGTGCTGTTCTCCGGCGAACGCGGCTCCTGCGCAGCGAGGACACCTGCGTTGATCGCCTTGAACATCTCGATGTACACCGCGGCTTTCTTCGGCGGCATGCCCATTTGCTCTAACACCTGCTGCACCTGGTCGTAGGGAAACTGCTCGTAACGCAGATCCGGTTTGCCAATGCCGCGCGCAATTATCGTGGTGGCTTCCGCCATCGACAGGTCGCGCTCGCCAAGCAGCTCGCGCGTTTGCTTGCCGGAAAAATCCAGGTCTAGGAGGCGCTGCGCGGCGTAGTCGCCAACGTCGCGCGTCGCGATCATGGGTAGCTTTAGGTGGGGTAGCAGTGCATGTCCGAAGATTCCCATCCCCTGAATCATGCTGATCGCCGCCAGATTGTTCTCCATGAAATACGCGGCGCGGAGGTGCAGAACGTTCAAACCGCTGATCGCATTGAGTTTTTGCTCCGAAGAATGCAGCCCCGTGACTGGCCCGGTGCCTTTTGGGACATGAGCGCCGTAGCTGCTCAAGTACACCGCGTAATGCAGGCCGGACTCCGTCACGGCCTTCGCGATCGTATCGCTCTCTCGCTCTTGGTCTTCCCGGGAGGTAATCGGCGGCAACAGCAAGTATGCTCCGCGCGCGCCTCTGAAGGCTTTGGTGAGCGCAACAACATCGCTGAAGTCGCCCGTGAACGCCTCTGCGCCCTTACGCACAAAGCGCTGCAGTCGTCCTGCGTCGCGACCTACGACGCGCACCTTCTTGCGCCTCAAGAGCAGGGTGTCGGCGACGATCGAACCGGTGTTCCCGGTCGCCCCCAAGATCGCATACGTGGCATCCGTTTCGACAGCCGCCTTGTCTCGAAGACTGGTCATATTCGTTTCTCCTTTTTTTAAACTTCACCGATCCGCTCCGTTTGCAACGCGGGTGCTCATGCGGTTATATGTGATGATAACAAGCACATATAGAGGCAAAAAAAGTTCACTGGCTCACTCGACGGATGTCCCCAACTCCATCGGCGAGGGTTATTCGTCGCTCGGCCGTTCCGAACGATCCCGCCAAGACCGTCTAGTCCGCGATCATTCCGCCATCCACCGGTATAGAGGCACCCGTCATGTAGGAGGCGTTTGGCGAAGAGACGAAGACAATGACGTGAGCGATCTCCTCCGGCGTTGCCAGACGTTTGACGGGGACTGTCGAGACGAGCGCCGCTTTGTTTTTATCTGTGTTGGTGAAGCGTGTGAGCATGCCTGTATCCGTGGTGCCTGGAGCGACTACGTTTACGCGAACTCCAGTCCCCGCGACTTCCAGCGCTGCGGACTTTGTCATTCCTTCCACGGCATGTTTGCTGCCTACATAAACGGAGGCTCCGGCAGCGCCAACGCTTCCATAGGCCGACGAGACATTGACGATGCTCCCGCTTCGCTGAGGGAGCATTATGCGCAGTTCATGCTTCATGCTGAGCAGCGTGCCGAGCACATTGGTGTCGAAGGTGGCGGCGAAGCTTTCGGCGGTTTGTTCCGAAATGGGGCCGGGTGTGCCTTCTGTGCCGGCGTTGTTGACGGCCACATCGAGGCGTCCGAAACGCTCCACGGTCTTATCGATGAGCTTGCGCACCTCTTCGTCGCGGCGCACGTCAGCGCGAATAAATTCTGCTTCGGCGCCCAAGTTGCGCATTTCGGCGACAAGTTTCTTACCCTCTTCATCGCGCCGGCCGGAGACAACGACGTGCGCGCCTTCCTTGGCAAAGGCCAACGCTGTGGCGCGTCCGATTCCTGTCAGCGCGCCGGTAATCAAAACAACTGGTGAACTCATAGCACTACCTCCCTTGACTCTGGAAGCCATGCGGACTGGGCATGGCTTAAATGTCCGCCAAGCCACTCCGGGTTTGCTCAGATCACGTTATTTGATGGCGCAGAGCGCTGCTTGTAGCGTCCTTGGAGCATACTTTGTTAGGCTGGGAGCGATGCTTAACAAGCATGGGAGTGGAAATGGAATTACGACATCTTCGCTATTTCGTGGCGGTCGCCGAGGCGGGGAGTCTGACCGTGGCAGCAGAGCAGAGGCTGCACACGTCACAACCTTCGTTAAGCCGGCAGATTCGAGATCTTGAGGACGAGGTAGGTGCGCGACTCCTGACACGCCGCGCTCGCGGCATCGAACTGACACCGGCGGGTCGAGCGTTCCTGGATCATGCCCGCGCGGCGCTGTCGCAGGTGGAAGCCGCCGCCACAGCTGCACGCCGGGTCGCTCATCCCGCGAAGCCATGCTTCACTATGGGCTTTCTGACCGGAGCCGAATTGACGTGGATGCCCGAAGCCTTGCGGATCTTGCGCGACGAACTGCCTAACATCGACGTGATGATATCGAGTCAATACTCGCCGCTGCTTGCGGATGGCCTTTCGAAAGGAAAAATCGATGCGGCTTTTCTTCGACGGGAGAAAGGGGCGCCCGAGCTGGCGTACCGTGTTCTCGTCAGGGAGCCCTTGGCGGTGATCTTGCCTAGTGACCATCGTCTCGCTGCGCTCAAGGCCATCAGCCCCAGGGATCTAGTGGGCGAGGCATTCGTGACCGTGTCGGACACGGCTCCTGTGCTGCGTGTGGTGATCGACGACTACCTGAAGCGATCCGGAGTCAATATCACGCCTGCGCACGAGGCGGACCACCTCGCTATGGGAATGTCCTTAATAGCGTCGACGCGTGGCGTAGGGCTGTTACCGGCTTATGCGCTGAAGTTTCTGCCGTCCTCCGTAACGAGTCGTCCTCTCAAGGGAGACACGCCGACGATCGAGCTGGTCCTCGGCTACAGAAAATCGAATGAGTCTCCGGTCCTGAAGCTGCTGCTTTCGAGATTGGACGAACTGGTCGCTCGTGTTTCGAATCGACCTCACTAAATTCTGTTGGCGAGCATCCGGGCTGGACGGGCGAAATAAAGCAGTGCGAATTCGTAGACGTAGAAACGTGATCGCCCCAATCGATGGAGCGGTTAGGTGCCGAGGAGATTGGGCTGGAGGCGGGTGTAGCCGTGCTCTTGCGCCCACAGCGATAGCGGGATGGCGGCCAGATCGTCGACCAGGGGCACGGCATTCCCGTCGGTGGTCAAATCGATTGTGCGGATGTAGGTTTTGCAGGTCTCGCAGGTCTCGACGCGAATGTGTGGGAACTGCTCGGCTACATACACGGGGAGCTTCTTTTCGTCTGTTTCGTGGCAGGATGGGCAATAAATCCTGCGATAGTCCCACTCCTGTAAGCAGAACGAGCACATCATGCGGCGCTTGCCGCCATCGCCTTCTGGGCGGAGTACGCCGAGCATAGGCTGGCCTCCGCAAAGGGGGCAATCGTGTGGCGTGCTGACCGCAGGAGGAGCGGTTGTGTAGGCCGCGAGGAGTTCCGCGAGGGGTTGCACGAAAGCACGAGGAATAAACTGCGCGAATGGGCCGATTAGTTGATCGTTTACTCCACCCAATTCCCAATAGGCGTGAAGTAAGGAGAGGTGCGAAGTTGGGTCGAGCTTAGAGATTTCGCGAGCCGCTGCCGCTAGCGCGGGCGGTGCAGCCTGTTCCATCAGGCGAAGGAAGTTCGTGAGCGTTGGGAGAGTCTCGATGGCATCAGCGGCGGAGAAACCGGGCCGAAAGGGGCTGGTTCTGCCCGCCGACAACGCTCTGCCAAAGTCTTTTTTAATTTCCGCGTAGAGCTTTTTCTGGAAGCCAGCGAGTTGCGAGTAGAAACGCAGCACTTCCGCTGCGAAGGCATATCTCGATGCGAGAAGCTCGGCACGGCGAATCCGGGCGTCGTACTCAGATGCGCCAACTTGTGTGGCTTTCATTTCCGGCGAGGAGCCGATCCGAACAATTCTTTATACCAAGCGGGGTGAAAGCGCCTTGCAAAGTCTTCGGTTACGTCGCCATAGATGACGGAGTCCAGGGCGCCGCGCTCGGCGAAAACGCCCATATAGACGTGGATCAGGAAGAGCCCGATGGTAAGCAGCGCGCTGGAGGCGTGGGTCACAACAGCGATGTAGCGGAGCCAGCGCAGACTCCACGGAATATATTCCGGGAACCACAGGACGAGGCCGCTGAGGAATAGCAGGATGCCGCAGATGAAGAATCCCCAGAAGAGGAGCTTTTGTCCGGCGTTGTAACGGCCGACGGGCGGCATTTTGTCGTCTTCGTTACGGATGTAATAACTGACCGAGCGGAACCAGGCACGGTCTTCGTCGGTGATTCCCATCTGCCGAGCCCACAGACCGTACATCTGGAGCACTCCAGCGATGAAGAGGAGGCCAATCCACGGATGCAACATTCGCGAAATCTGGCCGCCGCCGAGAGCAATTGCCAGCCAGAAGAGCCACGGAGAATAGAAGGCGAGACCGGTCAGGAGGCAGTAGATGTAAGAGATCGCGGCTAGCCAGTGAACAATGCGCTCATGAAAAGTGTAACGAAGGATACGGCCGCGCGGGATTGCCTGCTCGCTGGTGCTCACGGCTGCTCTCCTTCGTGCTTGGTCTCCGGTTCCTCTTCGCGGGATTTCGGTCCGAAGCGCAAATAGTGGACGAATAGACCGATTAACCCGCCAACCATGGCCAAGTTGCCCAGCCACTTCAGCGGACCTTTCCAGAGCTTCACGGTCAACGGGATGTGGGGATCCTTAGGCAACCCGCCGTAATTTTCGGGCTCGGTGACGTCGTGCAGGACGTAAATGACGCCTGTGCCGCCAACTCCGGGTGGATCGTACACGCCAGCCTTCGGGAAATTGTAGTGATCGCGAAGTTGCGTGGCGCGGGTCTCGGCGAGGAACTTCATGTCGTCCTTCGAGCCAAAGTGGAGGCAGCCCGTGGGGCAAGACTTGATGCAGGCCGGCTCCAAGCCCTCTTGGACGCGGTCCGCGCACAGGGTGCACTTGTAAACGCGCTTGGTTTCCGAATTGAATTTGGGGATGTTGAACGGGCAGCCGGTGATGCAGTAGCCGCAGCCGATGCAGTTTTCCTGCTGAAAATCGACGATGCCGTTGGTGTATTGGACGATGGCGCCATCGGAGGGACATGCGGCGAGACAGCCGGGATCGGCGCAGTGCATGCACTGATCCTTGCGCATAAGCCACATGAGCGTGCCGTCGTCCGTTTCGTGTTCGTTGAATTTGATGAGGTTCCAGTAATTCCACCGGGTGTCCGGCATCGTCTGGTATGTGTTATCGAAGACGGTTGCGCCGAAGGGGAGGTCGTTCCATTCCATGCAAGCAACTTCACAGGCTTTGCACCCGATGCATGTGGTGGTGTCGATCAGCTTGCAGACCTGGAATTCGCGCTGGGTGCCCTCGCCGGGAACGGCGCCGGCATGAGCCGAAATTTTTTGGATTCGCAAAGTCTCCTGGCTCATGAGCGCACCTAGGCCTTCTCAACCTTGACCAGAAAGCCCTTGAATTCGGGCGTGTATGCGTTGGGATCGACGACCGTCGGCGTGAGAAGGTTCGCCAGCGTCCTCGCGTCCTTGTCTTCGTCCTCGACGATTCCCCGGAAGCCCTGATGAATGGGGAGGCCGATCGGGTAGATTTTCTGACCGTCGATCATCAACGGCTTGATACGCTTGGTGACCATCGCTTTCGCAATGTAATCTCCACGAATGCTGGAGACTTTTATTTTTTCGCCGCCGGTGAAGCCCATTTCGTTGGCCATCTCCACCGAAATCTCGATAAACGGTTCCGGCACGAGCTGCACGTTCATGGGATTGTTCTTGGTCCAGTAGTGATAAAGTTCGGTCAGGCGATAGGTGGTGCAGACAACTTTGTAACCTTCCTTGGGCGTGCCGTATTTATCGTCTGGCGTTTTGAAGCGCTTTACGACGGGATTGTGCGTCTGCTGCGGATGCAGCACGTTGTCCACCGGGCTTTCCACGGGCTCGTAGAATTCGGGGAATGGTCCATCGGCAAAGGCCGCGAGAGGGCCAAAGATTCGCCCTACGCCCTCTGGATTCATGATGAACGGGCCCATGTGATCTTTGGGCTTGGAATCGACCTTGAAGTCCACCACGTCGTTGCCGACCCATTTTTGCTGGTCTTCGTTCCACCAGACTTGTTTTCGCGCTGGATCCCAAGGCTTGCCGTCGACGTCGCAGGAGGCGCGATTGTAGAGGACGCGACGATTCGCAGGCCAGGACCAGCCCCAACCCGGATGTATACCCAAACCCGAAGGATCGGAGGGATCGCGTCGCGCGGTCTGATTGCCCGCTTCGGTGAATGCACCGGAGTAAATACAGTTGCCGCAGGACGTCGT
>Ga0210384_10002614_pt1 | contig 21777 bp, 23 predicted proteins | sample IncBWH2MmetaG_FD_160574 | JGI IMG/M metagenome (GOLD analysis project Ga0210384, IMG submission 160574) | Forest soil microbial communities from Barre Woods Harvard Forest LTER site, Petersham, Massachusetts, United States - Inc-BW-H-2-M | ecosystem: Environmental > Terrestrial > Soil >...
AGAGCTCCAACAGAAGCATATGAACAAGCATCAAAAAGATTACCACCTGAGTCTGTTACACTACTGTCGATAAAAATTCCTATAACCGATTTGTTTTCAATAAGGACCAGTTGGTGTAGATCAAGCATCTCAGTTTCTCGGATTCCTCTATCAACAACTCTTGCCAGCTCTATTACTTCTTCACTTGGAGGACCAGGCTCTGCGTTTGGATCTGCAAGTGGAAGAATTTCTGCAGTACATATTAGTATTCCTTTATCACCAAGATCCGGAAATGGCTTATCAGGTTGAATTTTTACTCCTGTTACAACCTCGGTATCTCCAAGTCTTACTCTTGCAGAACCGTTTGCCTTTGGAATTACTCCAGTATCAATTGAAAGCGGTCGTTGATCTTCAAGGCTTCTACCATCAAGTCTTTTTCCATCTTTTAAAAGTTCTAAGATTTGATCTCGTTTTAGTTGTGCAAGTATAACTGAGTTAGTCATTTCTACCTAGTCCCATTTCCAAAGTATTTTTCCATTAATGCCTTTCTTTGCATTTCATATACTTGTTTGCAACCACTGATTCCAGTTTGAATACATTTCTGATACTCAGATGGAGACAAGATTCCATCAAGCTGCATTAGAGTAATTTTTTCAAGGTTTGGCATGTATGCTATTGGCATATCAGCCTGCCCTTCTTGATCTTCTTCGTTGTTTATATCCAAAACTATTTGATCAGCAACCTTTCCTGCTGCACAGGCAGAAACTAGATCACGCATTGGAATTCCCGCGTCTGCTAGCGCAACAGATGCAGCGTCTAGTGCAGCACATCTAGTACCACCGTCAGCCTGAAGTACTTCAATAAATACATCTACCACTGTTCTAGGAAAGTCCTTTAGTATTACAGCAGGTAGTAATGCTTCTTTTATGACTTTTGAAATCTCAATTTCTCTTCTAGAAGGAGCGGGGTTTTTTCTTTCAGTAACAGAAAATGGAGACATGTGGTATCGGCAACGCAAAATTCCAGAGTCTTGGTTTGCCATGTGTTTGGGATGAACGTCCCTTGGCCCAAAAACTCCTGCAAGAATCTTGTTTTTACCAAACTCTATGTATGCAGAGCCATCAGCTTTTTTTAAAACTCCAACTTTAATAGAGATATTTCTTAATTGATCTACTCTTCTTCCGTCACATCTAATTCCATTTTCATTCATTAATTGTGTCATTATTATCACCAAGTTCTACCCCAAGCATAGATTTGACTCTTTCAGTCAAGTTCGGCATGTGCGCTTGAGAATCAACCATTCGGACTGCTTCAATTGCCTTTAATAATCCCTCTGGATCTTCACAGGAAACAACTATCCATCCATTCTGTCCAATCGTAATCATTGCCTTTGTGGCCATCTCAATTGTTTGAATCATAGAGCCGCGTTTTCCAATGAGTCGAGGAACCTTGCTTGGGGCAATCTCAATAAGCTCTCCGGACTCAATTTTTCCAAGGTCTCTATCCTGAACAGTAAGTAATGGATCTCGTGATCTATCAAAATTAGCAACTCTTGCTGCTACCAAGTCTCCCTTGTCAAGTCTTTCTTTGAGTTCGTCTTTGGTTGGAGAATAGTCTCTACCAAAAACATCTTGAGCTGGTAAAAAGCCTACAAAGCACGAATTAATATCAAATTCCCATGACAGTGACGAATGACCGATCACTTTGCCTATAACCAAGTCATTTGTTTTTGGCATGTAAATCCCAGTTAATGGAATGACTCTAACAGCATTTTCATAAATTTCAGAAATACCTACACTGGTAGAAATAATTCGATCTCCTTGTTGGTAGACGTTTTGTTCTGGTCTGAATGGTCCCGTTGTAATAACGTCACCTGGAATTACATATCTTCTTTTTATTTCCATCATTTCGCAACCTCAACAGAAGCAGAACCCTTTGTTATTGATCCCAATCTATCTATCACATTTGCTCTTGCTGCAGCCGGTATATCTAGTATTACTTTAAGAGAGCCATTAGCTTGCCATTCTTCTTTTTTTAAAGACCCAACGGATTTTAAAACAGCGTAAGATTGTGCAGCAAACTGTGCCGGCACCAAAATTTCAAGAAGCATGTTTTCTGACTTTAGAGGGATAATGGATCTTAATTGTTCAACAATATCTTTTATTTGTTCATCCACGTTTTTGAAGGGATCAACGGAAACTCTTGCATCATCCATAGATTGTTCTATTCTAAGCGGCGGGTGAGGTAGATGGGACCTGGGATCGACAAAGTTTTTGGCAATAAATTCTACAATTTGTTTACGCTTTTCTGAGACCATCTTTCGCCTTTGATCGGTTGTTAGGTTAAGATCACCTTTTTGAAGAATTATAGTAGCAATTGCGGTCGGATCTGTTGTCTTGAATGCTTTCATCAATTTCTCAGTTGATGCACGTGTTCCCTTGTTAGAATCTGAATAAATCTCCTCAGAGACTAGTATTGTAGAGATGTCCTTCTTTTTTCCCAACTTAAATTCAAGAGCAGGGTCTGGCTTGACAAGAAGCTCGAATTTTTCTCCTTCAACTGCAAATCTGACCACAGTTGGTTTATCCATATTTGTGATATTCAACTTTGGTATTTATCTATACGGAAAAACTCGCTAGATTTTTATTTGGACTAACGGGCTTTTCCACTAAGACTTGACTTCTTTAGAGATTATTGAACAAAACGAGCGAAAGATTGTTGTTAAATTAAAGAATGTGCCCTTACAGTATGCTAATGCACTAAGACGTATTTGTCTTACAGGAATACCTGTTTTTGCTATTGATGATGTAGTGATAATTGAAAATTCTTCTGTACTTGCAGATGAAGGAATTGCCCATAGGCTTGCAATGATTCCAATTAAGACGGATCTGACAAGGTTTGTTGAAGCATCAAACTGTGATTGTCACAGTGAGGTTGGTTGTTCTCGCTGCAGAGTAATGTTAATGATTGATTCTGGTGCTGTGGATACCACAAAAACCGTTACATCAGCTGAGCTTACCTCAGAAGATGACGTTGTAAAACCAGTTAGTGACAAGATCCCAATTATTGAACTTGCACCAAATCAAAAGGTAAAACTTGAGGCATATGCAAGACTCGGAAGGGGTACTGAACATGCAAAATGGAATTCTGCAACAGTTTCAGTCTTGACAGAAACTGGAAATCCTGAAGATCATATCTTAACTATAGAAACAACTGGTGCACTGACTGCAGGTCAAATAGTATCAGCTGGAGTCGAAGAGCTTGCCAAAAGGTTGGATACCTTCAAACAAGTAATTTCTACGCTTGACTGAGCATGCATTATATTTGGGTTAAAAAAGGCAATATTACAAATGACCAATCAAGTTGTAGTACAAATGGCAAAGGAGCTCAAATTGGCATCAAAGAAAAACAATGCTCCCATATGGTCAAGACTAGCTGAACTTGCATTAAAACCATCTTCTGCTAGAAGAACAATCAATATTGGTCAGATCGATAAATTTGTCAAAGACAATGATGTTATCGTAGTTCCAGGTAAAATACTTGGGACCGGTAACATTTCACACAAAATTACCCTTTGCTCATTTTCTATTTCTACTTCTGGTGCAAAAAAGGTATTGCAATCAGGTGGAAAAATTTTCAGCTTCTCTGAATTAATCAAAAGTCATCCAACAGGAAAAGGAGTAATAATAATTGGCTAAACAAGAAACACAAACAAAGACACAGTCCAAATCCTCTCAGAGTATAATTGTTGATGGAACAAACATGATTGCAGGAAGACTATGTTCACATGTAGCAAAACTATTGATTGAAGGAAATCGAGTATCCATTGTAAACACAGAGAATGTCATGTTAAGTGGTGACAGGGATGCCATTATACAATCATACAGAAAATTTCTAGAGGTTGCAAGTATTAACAATCCTAAATTTGGTCCTTTTCACCCACGAAGACCAGACACTATGATAACAAAAATGGTAAGAGGTATGCTTCCAAAAAAACCCTCAGGAAAAACTGCGTTTAAAAGACTACGAGCATATTTGGGTGTGCCAGATGAGCTTAGATCAAAGACAAAAACACAGTTTGAAGATGCAAAGATTAGAAAAGCTTCTCCGTATTATACAAGCATGGGTGAACTTGGAAGAATGGTAGGCTGGCACGAATAATGGTTACTAGAATAGAAAGTTATTTTGCTTCAAGGAAGACTGCCAGAGCCCATGTTCATATTGCAAAAGGTGGAGGTATAGTTAGAGTAAACAACATTCCAGTAGAAATGATTCAACAAGAGACTGCAAGAGAAATAATGCTTGCACCGCTTGAAGTTGCTGGTGAATTGAGAGATAAAATTGATCTTTTTGTTAGAGTAAGTGGTGGCGGTTTCATGGGACAAGCCTATGCATCTTCTGTAGCAATTTCAAGAGCAATGACAGGCTGGACAAAATCAAAAAAGGAACCAAAGGATCATCCATTTACAAAAACAATCCGCGAGGATCTCAAAAAACGTCTTACTGATTTTGATAAACATCTTCTAAGTGGAGACGACAGGAGAAAAGAACCTAAGAAATTCGGTGGACCTGGCGCTAGAAGAAGAAAACAAAAGTCATATAGATAGATTTGAAAGCTGTAATTTTGGCCGGTGGACGGGGAACAAGGGGCAAACCATTTACAGATTATTTTCCAAAGGCCATGATCCCAATATATGGAAAACCTCTAATCGATTACATAGTGAATTATGTCTCTTCTATAGGTTTTATTGATGAGATAATCATTCTTGCAGATTACAATGGCATCGGCAACCAGATTAAGGGGTATTTTGAGAAGAGGGGGACCAAGAAAAAACTCAGGTTTGTTCAGGATTCTCAAAGTGGTACTGGCGGGGATCTTGTCCATTTGTCAAATCTTTTGGAAAAGAATTCTGAATTTCTTTTATGGTTTGTTGACAACCTTGCCCCCCTTGATCTTGTAATGATGTTCAAGTTCTACAGGCAAAAGAAAAGTATTGCATGTGTGGCTACGAGAAGTTTCAGAAAAGAGGAGACAGGCTATGCCATGGTAAAAGATGGTTTGATCTTTGAATTTAAAGAAAAACCGATTATCAAATTACACATGGCTGAGTGTCTTGGCATATACATACTTTCGACAAAAATTTTAAAATTAATAAAATCCAAACAAAAAATGCAAAAACAGATCAATTTATCATACGATATTTTACAAAGACTATCAAAAAATCAATCAATAAGCGCTTTTGATATAAAAAAAACTCCTTGGATAGATGTTGAATCGCCAACAAAAATAGAGAGAAACCAGGAATTAGTAAAAAACATAATCAAAAAAATGAAGATCTAGATTTTTGTGAGATGTTTCGAATTTAGATAGAGTCTGCATTTTATTAGCTCCTTTTTCTACCTTAAAATTGACGTAAATTTTCAGTAGAATGACATAGTGTGATTTATGCGTAAAATTAATTTATGATTATTTTTTTATAAAAAAATCATGTCAGTTTTCAATAGTGGAGAAAGAGTACGAATTATAGTTTCAGAACAGTATTCTAGTAAAATTTATCGTATAAAGAACATGAAAAAAATCAGAAACGGGGGAACGCTATATTTGTTAAAATCACTTGAAGAAAATCCTATTTTACGCCTGTACTATGAGAACAATGAATCACTTCTTGAAAGAATTTCCTAGAATTCATTTTTCGATTTTTCGTATTGAGTTATTTTATCTTCATATTGAAGAGTGATGGTAATGTCATCTAGTCCTTCAAGTAGAGTCTTTTTTCTGTGATTTTCGATTTCGAATGGAATTGTTATATCCTCAGTCTTTATTGTTTGGTTTTGCAAATCGACTTCTATCTCAGATGAATTTTTGAATAATTTTTCGATATTTTGAGAGTCAAGTTTTATTGGTAAAATTCCATTTTTGAAGCAGTTGTTGTAAAAGATATCTGCAAACGATGGAGAGATGACTACTCTAAATCCATAATCAAGCAAAGCCCAAGTGGCATGTTCTCTACTAGAACCACACCCAAAATTGTCCCTTGTCAACAATATCTTGGAATCATGATATTTTGGATTATTTAAGACAAAGTCTGCCCTTGGTTTATTTCCATTTTCAAACCTCCAATCATAAAATAGGTATTGACCAAATCCTGTCTTTTGAACTAGTTTTAAGAATTGTTTTGGAATTATCTGATCAGTGTCTACATTTACCTTATCAAGTGGTGAAGCAATGCTTTTGATTTTTTTAAATGATTCCATACTAGTTCAAATCGAACTCTCTTACATCAACAAAATGTCCTTCCAATGCTGCAGCTGCGGCCATTACGGGACTGACAAGATGAGTCCTTCCACCTGCACCTTGTCTTCCCTCAAAATTTCTATTCGATGTGCTAGCACATCGTTCGCCTGAAGTCAAAATATCTGGATTCATACCAAGACACATACTACAACCTGATTCTCTCCATTCAAATCCAGCATCCGTGAAAATTTTATCCAAATTCAATTGCTCGGCTTGCTTTTTTACAAGTTGTGAGCCTGGTACAACCATAGCACGCAATTTTGGTGCTATCTTTTTCCCCTTGATTACTAGCGATGCCTCGATCAAATCTTCTAGTCTAGAATTGGTACAAGATCCAATGAAGATTCGATCAAGTGGAATTTCTATCATTGGTGTCCCTGGCTTGAGGCCCATGTATTGTAATGCCTTGATTGCAGCCTTTTCTTCATCTGGGTTTCCTTTTGAATATTCTTCTGGAAATGGAACAGAACCGGTAACATCAGTTGTCATTGCAGGATTGGTTCCCCAAGAAACTTGTGGAGAAATCTTGTCAGCGTATAGTGTAAAGCTTTTATCAAAATGTGCTCCCAGATCACTTTTCAGATTTTCACGCCAATAATTTACAAACTCATCATAATTTTTTGGAACATACTTTCTTCCCCTCAGATATTCATATGTTTTTTTGTCGGGAGCAATAAGACCAGCCCTAGCTCCTGCTTCAATAGACATGTTACATACTGTCATTCTTTGTTCCATAGAAAGCTCCGATATTGTCTCTCCTCGATATTCTATTACTGTACCAGTTCCACCCGCGGTCCCTATCTGTTTTATTACAGAAAGTATAATGTCCTTTGCAGTGACAGCATGAGGATTTTTTCTCTTGCCTTCTATTCTAATTTCAAAAGTTTTTGGTTTTTCTAGCCATATGCATTGAGTTGCCAAAACATGTTCGACATCACTTGTCCCAATTCCAAATGCGAATGTACCAAAGGCTCCATGTGTAGATGTGTGACTGTCTCCACAAACAATTGTGGTCCCAGGTAAAGTTATCCCCAACTCCGGGCCTATAACATGCACTATTCCTTGATTTGGACTATGGATGTCAAATAATTCAATTCCAAAATCTTTGCAGTTTTTTTCTAATACTTGGATTTGTCTTGCAGATATTTGATCTATAATGGGCAGGGATCTGTCATTTGTTGGAACATTGTGATCCATTGTAGCAAATGTAAGGTCTGGTCTTCGCACCTTCCTTTTATTCAACCGCAATCCATCAAAAGCCTGTGGTGATGTTACTTCGTGAACAAGATGCCTGTCCATATAAAGTAGAGAATGCCCATCGTCTTTATCCACTACAACATGAGAATCCCAAATTTTTTCAAATAATGTCTTTGGCATATACAAAAATCTCTGCAGAAGCGAGATATAATAGTATAAAAAAAATCTTATGAACAGAAATCGTATTTTTATGGTTTGTAATTAAACAGTCCACCGGCAGCAACAATCTTTCCAATCAAATCCGGAAAAGGCTTCATTGAATAAGTCTTGTTTTTGGTGAGGTTTTTGATTTCGTTTTTTGCAATATCAATCTCAAGAACATCGCCTTGTGAAATATCTTTGTATGCATTCTCATCAATTTCTATTGGTAACAAAAATGCACCATCAACTGCATTTCTATAGAATATTCGGGCAAATGACAAAGCCAAAACTGCTTTGATTCCTGAATACGAAAGTGCAATGGGAGCATGTTCTCTTGAAGAACCAGAACCAAAGTTACGACCTGTAACTATAAAATCGCCCTCCTTTACTTTGGAATGAAAGTCCTTGTCCAAGCCCTCCATTGCGTGTTTTGCAAGTTCTTTGTAATCATGAATCTTAAGATATGGGCCTGGGAGGATGACATCTGTATCGATGTTATCTCTTTCATACTTTATTACAGAACCCTTCATTTCAAATCCCTTGGATCAGTTATCTTACCTGTTACAGCCGATGCCGCAGCAACAAGTGGTGATGCAAGATATGTTTTTGATTCTATGTGACCCATTCTTCCTGGAAAGTTACGGTTTGTAGTACTGATACAGACCTCGTCTTTTGCTAAGACACCCATGTGGGCTCCACAACAAGCACCACAAGTTGGTGGACCGACAACTACCCCAGAATCCATAAAAATTTTAAGTAGTCCTTCATCCATGGCTTTTTTAAAAATTGAAATAGCAGCTGGCAAGATTTCGGTCCTGATTTTTACATGTCTTCCTTTTAGAATCTTTGCTACAGCTCTTAAGTCCTCAAGCTTGGCACCTGTACAAGAACCAATGTATGCTTTGTCTAGCTCAATTGAGGATAAATCCCTTGCTGCTGAAATATTTTCTGGAGAAAATGGTTTTGCAACTGTAGGCTCAAGTTCAGATGCTTCGTATTCATATATCTTTTCATACTGTGCGTCGGGATCTCCATGAACCTCATTGTATTTTGCTGCAACTCTTGCTTCTAGATAATCTCTTAGTTTTTGATCGGGTTCTATGATTCCACTTTTTGCTCCAGCTTCCGTTGTCATGTTTGTTAAAGTAAGACGCTCTTCAATTGACATTTCAGAAATTCCACTACCTCCAAACTGCATTGTTTTGTATGCAGCACCATCGTTACCTATGTCACCTATGATTTTTAAAATGAAATCTTTTGCCATAACATGATCTGGTAATTTACCGTTTAGTTTAAAGTAAATTGTAGTGGGAACCTTAAACCAGATCTTTCCGTATAACATGACATAGGCAATATCTGTGTGACCAAGACCTGCCGCAAACGCTCCAAGGGCACCTGTAGTGTTTGTGTGAGAGTCTCCTCCGACGTAGACCTCACCTGGTAAAACCATCGCCTCTTCGTGTGATAATGTGTGACATATGCCGTACTGACCCATTCCGTACTTGAAGTGCTTTTGAATTCCAAACTGTTTTGTAAAATTGGTAAGCAATACAATATTTTGAGCTGATATTTTATCTGCCGAAGGAACAAAATGATCTTCTGCAACCCAGATTTTGGATGGGTCCCAGAGCTTTTCTATCTTCATTCCTTGTTTTTTCAGTTTTTCAAATACCGCTATTACTCCTGGTCCTGAAACATCGTGGACCATTACCTTGTCTACGTTAACAAAAACGACATCGTCAGGAGCTAGTCTGGTCTTTCCGGAGGCTCTGGCAAGTATCTTTTCTGTTATAGTCATTCCCATTTGATTGATGTGGCCTGTTTTTGAAATTAAAAGGTTTGCAGAAGAAAACTAGTCCAAAATCCTGTTTTCTTTATAACCGTCGTATATCGCAGTTGTGTTCAGCACAAAGTAGATCTTTCCATTTTACTCATCATGGTTTAATTTGGAACCACGTATGAATCAAAAGTTAATTTTAATAACCATCATTAATCGAAGGTAGTTAGATGACATCCTTAAATTCATATCAAAAGGAAACAGTATCTATCCTACCTCAATCGCTCACAGTTATTGTACCTACCTATAACGAATCTCAAAATATTACTAAAATTCTTGATTCGTTACGCCAACATTTGTCATCTTTTCTAGAGACAGAAATCATTGTGATTGATGATAATTCTCCAGATGGGACAGGAAAGATAGTTGAAGAATATGCAAAAAAGGATAAAAATACAAACAAACATTCTGTTAAAGTCATACACAGAAAAACTAGACGCGGTCTGAGCTCTGCAATATTAACGGGGATTCGATCTGCTAAAGGGGAATCTGTTGTAGTTATGGATAGTGATTTTTCACATCCTCCACAAACCATTCCAAAAATGGTAGAGGAACTACACAACTCAGGATGTGATATCGTAGTGGCATCGCGATATATTGAAGGTGGTTCTGTATCGGGTTGGCCTTTTAAGCGAAGATTGTTAAGCAAAGGAGCAACCAAAATTGCACAGCATGGCCTTGGAATAAAAATTAAAGACCCAATGTCAGGTTTTTTTGCATTTAAGCGTCATGTCATCAAAAACATAAATTTTGATGCAATAGGTTACAAGATACTTTTAGAGATATTGGTTAAGGCCAAAGGTGTCAAAGTAAAAGAAATTCCATATGTCTTTATTGATCGTAGATCTGGCGCAAGTAAACTCGATGTTTCTGTAGGTTGGGATTATTTAAGAGCGGTTTGGAGATTGTACAGATATGGAAAGTTAGAACGTGAAAGAGAGAAAAGAACGTCTGTCAGATTTTTTTCAAAGGCTGGTCGGTTTTATACCGTTGGTGCATCAGGTCTTTTGATGAATTATATGGTATCGTTTCTCTTTGGAGTAGTTCTATCTGACCTCTGGTATCTTTATGCGACTATGATAGGAATTGTTTTTTCTATGACATCAAACTTTATTCTAAACAAAGTATGGACATTTGAAGACAGAAACTTTGATCCTAGAAAAACTTTGAAGCAGTACGGCTTATTTTTAGGCTTTAGCGGAATTGGTGCACTTGTGCAACTTTTAATGGTGTACTACTTTATAGAATCAGATCATATCAATTATTCAATTTCATTATTACTGGCAGTTGCTGCCGCTTCTATTGGAAACTTTGTTCTAAATAAAAAGTGGACCTTCAAAGAAAGAGTGTGGAGCTAGTTATTTAATAATCAAAATTTCTAGCCATTTGTTCTGATCTCAATGTGATTTCCATATTCTCTTTTAATTTCTTACCTTTTTACTATAATTCTTTTAAAAACATTTTACCGTTTTTCAAATTTAATAACTAGTAGTTTATTTGGTAATCGGTGAAAAGATGGCCACTTTTAATTTTCATATTGTCTATATGTATAATTTTACCCGCATATTCGCAACCTAGCATAAAAGACGAGGATTTTGTCGTAGAAAAATATGTTTCAGGTATCTGTTGCAGTCCAACTACAATGGATTTTGTGGACAAAAACGACATACTAGTGTTGGAAAAATCATCAGGCAATGTTACTCTGGTATCAGATGGCGTGCTGCAACAAATACCAATACTTCATGAAAATGTCACAAGCATAGGAGAACAGGGAATGCTTGGGATCACTCATGTTGGAACTAAGGTGTATCTTTACTTTACACAATCTTCATTCAATGGAGGACCCCCACTAGGGAAGAGGATCTATAGCTATGATTGGAACGGAAGTGCGCTGATACATAAAACTCTCGTAAAGAATTTTCCTCAGACACAGACCTACCATAACGGCGGAGCCATGACAACTGATTTGAATAGATCAGTATACATTGTTCTTGGAGATGCTGGACAGTATGGAAAGTTACAGAATCATCCAGTAGGCGAACCAAATGACACTGGTGTTATTTATCGAGTTGTCCCTCCCGGGACATATTACGCCATTGGTATTAGAAACAGCTTTGGTCTAACCGTCGATCCTGTAACTGGAAAACTTTGGGATACAGAAAATGGTCCTGACTTTGGTGATGAAGTTAACATAGTTCCACCAAACTTTAACAGCGGATGGGACGTCATACAAGGTCCTGCAAATAAAACCACGCTAGCAGCGCTTCCTGGCTATCCTGGTTATACTTATCATGATCCACAATTTACTTGGATGAAACCAGTTGCACCAACAGGAATCGCATTTGTTAATTCTCCGCAGTTTGAGAAATACAAAAATAGTGTGTTTGTAGGGGATTGTAACAACGGAAATCTATACCGATTTGAGTTAAACGGCAACAGAGACGGATTTGTTTTCAAATCTCCCCAATTAGCAGATAATGTTGTTGAGAGAGGAGAGTCCATGGATGAAATAATATTTGGAACAGGATTTGGGTGTGTGAGTGATGTTGTTGCAGGACCCGATGGTCTATTGTATATAGTTTCATTATCAGATGGCACGATCTATAGGATAGCTCCTAAATCAACAACAATCCAAAGTTCTATGTTTGATACCTTCACGCAATATCAGGTTTATTTCCTACTTGTGCCTGCAGTAGTTTTACCTATCATATACCTGAAAAAATTCAGAAAAAATGGTTCGAGTGGAAATTCGACAAGGCAGTGACTCTTCTTTTGAAGTGTAAGTATCGCGAATTTGTACAATTCTAAGAAATCCATTGGTCAAGAGAGAAGATTCTTACTGATGATTCAGTCCTAAATCTTATTAATTATAAATTTGATCTTTGTCTGTTTGAGAAGATCAATCTTACTTGGATTGACGATACTAATTGTCATACCGCTTGGTTCTGCATGGGCAACAACAGACCTTACAACACTAGGTAGTCCTGATGTTACAATATCACCTCTAACAGGTCCACCTGGTGCTTCAATTACCGTTACAGTATCAAACCTTCCAGACATCTCAAAGGAATCATATCCTTATCCTGATCTTTACATCTATTTGCCATTCTCACAACCATTTGGCGTAACAGTACCAAGTCATTGTGGTGGAGAAGATTGTTTTCCAATTTATACACATGGTGATTCATTGAACAAAAACTTTGGAGATCGAACTATTACATTTTCATTATTCAGTACAAATAATCCAAAACCTATCTTCGATAATGGATATGAAAACTCTGTCTGCGATGTTGTTGTAAATAATGTTATAGTAGAACGATACTCTACATTATGCAATACAAAAGATCAACCCACAGGTACCTACCAGATCAAGCTAGTTTGGGCACTTGAAACTAATTTGGAACAAAGCTATACAGTAAAAACTGTCCAATTTACTGTCACTCCTGGTTCTCCATCACCTCCATCGCCTGTTGCAGAGAACGGTAATACGGTTGTAAAGGAATACCAGAGTGGAACTATTACCGGTGCAGAATTTGTAAGCAAACTTAGGGCACTTGGATGGAACGATGAGCAGATAAGACAGGCATTGGCTAGTATAGGAAAGCTTCCACACCAGATGGGCGGGACTGGTCCGGATAATACCCAAACTATTCTTCAACAAGTAATAGGTTCTACTCAAAATATGGAGAAACCAAATTCTGCTACAACTGCAAATAATGTGCAACAATCACCTGAATCAACAATTGTATCAACACCTAAATCAACAAATGAACCAACAGCTGTGCAAACTCAGCCAAGTTCATTATCCCCCCTGAATAGTACACCACTTCCACCTCAACAAAATAATTCATCTTGGAATAGTCTCGGAATTGCGGTAGCTATAGGAGCATCGGCAACAGTCGCAGGCGTAGTCTTTGTTGTTAAAATAACACGAAAAAGTGTACAGTAGACTAATTACAAAACGCTAAAAAGTAAAGAGAATGGAATCCTGTACATGTCTCTTGTCATTTATCCCATAAAATCAGAGGTAAAAACAGAAGAATTTGATCTCTTTGAATCATTGATTGGTTCCCTGGAGAGATCTCAGATAACTCTAGAAAACGGCGATGTGATCGTGATCTCAAGCAAGTTTGTTGCAAATTCCCAAGGGAGAGTAATTGATTACGAGCAAGTTGTCCCGTCTGGAGAATCCAAATTACTCGGTAGAAAATTTCAAATAAACACCAAGATTGCAGAAATCATTCTACGAGAATCTGACATTGTCTTTGGCGGAGTGCCAGGGTTTGTAATTACATCAGCAGACAACATAATGGCCCCAAATGCAGGAATTGACAAATCAAATGCACAGAAAGGAAAGATAATTTTGTATCCTATAGGCGCATATCGAGTAGCGGAGCAATTACGACGAAAAATTTTCTTGAAATATTCCGTTCATGTTGGGATTATAATTACAGACAGCAGACTAATGCCAGCAAGAGTTGGCACAATAGGTGTAGCCATTGCATGTGCAGGAATCGAACCAGTTTCAGACATACGTGGTCAAAAAGATCTTTTTGGAAATCCACTCAAAGTTACATTTCAGGCAGTGGCAGACAACCTTTCATCAATTGCAAACCTCAAGATGGGAGAGGGTTCTGGCGCTACTCCTTTTTGTATAATAAAAAACTCTCAGGCACAAATAACAGACAGGAAGATAAGCCCGCATGAAACGACCATCTCGCACGACCAGTGTGTCTACGTTCGTGGACTAGGAATGAAAAACTAGAACAGTCATACTTTTAATAGAGGTCTAAGGGAGGTGGAGCTATGGTAGAGTTCCTAACTACATACCCAAAGACGATCTCGCTGCTAGGAGGCAAAAAGGCAAAGATCTCAGTAGATAAAAACGGCGTAGAACAGCTTAGCATAGTTGTCAAAAAGAGCGTTGAGGAGCTGTTGAAGATATTTTCCTACGAGGGCTTTACCCATGTCAAATTTGAACACAAACAGCCGTTCCAGATAGGGCATGGTCTCTCACTGAAATTGAAAAAGCCTTGGGAGATGCATGTAAGACTCCTTGAGATGAAAAAGGGACTTGTAGCCATACAGGCAGAAGTCGAGGTCTCTAGAGACTATCTGCAGCACTTGTTTTGCCAAAGAACTCCTGTTTTTTATGAAATCGAGTTGCTACTAAAAAAACATCAGATAGAATACAAGATCTGGAATGAAAGAATAAAGAAATATGCACATGCTGTATTTGACAACTACAAAATTCAGCTAAAGACTCCTAATTTTCCAGTCTTTGCGTGGAAGCCAATGGTGTTTGTAATTGGGACAATAGGCTCGCTTTATTTGATAAAATATCTGCTTACAGTCTAGAACCTTTAATTAGATTTTTTCACTATAAAAAACAATGAGTTCCCGTCCTGTGGCATCATTGAAATATTATGGGATTTCTCCATGGGAATTAGAAGTTCTTTATGGGTTACTCAACAGCATGTTTAGGGTAGAAGAACATCCTGATCCCCAAAAATATGAAGGCTATACTACTATGCTTGACATTGTTTTTCCACTAGAATTCAATGATGCGTTTTTCAAGTGGTTTGGAAATGCGAGGTGGGACAAGGTAAAAGGACTATTAAAGGAACTAAAAAGACGCAGGGGAAGCGGAAGGACATTACAAATTTACATTCGTTTTTCTGGAAATCCAAACATAAATTTTGTTGTCGATCTTTTAGAAAATAATTGGTTCAATACAGCAATAGATAAGATAGATTTTGTTTTGGAACTTCTTCCTTTTCAGCTTGATCCAAAAAAAATTCCACAGGACATCAGTGACGTAATTTATGAATTTGATGAGACAGCAGGAAAATGGGGTTTGCGAACTGCAGATTCTAATGATCAAACATATGTTTTTTCAAAAAATGAATGGAAACTTACTTGATTTCCTTCTCAAGCGGTTCTAAAAGAGATTGTAGTTCTCGGTATTTTTTTTCCAAAAAATCAAGGGATTCTTCCAATTTTTTTGACTTGCCATACTTGTATCGGATTAGTTCCCTGTGACGCCAAAAGTTTTTTCCTTCCCCCACTGACATTGTACTGAAATAATCGGGTCCTTTCAGCTTGTCAGGAATTTTTATGCTATACGGGAAAAGAAATTCTGCCATAAACCACTCATCACCATCAGGATAATCGCCACCTGTATCAATGTCAAAAAAAAGATGCAGTAGGTTTGATTGCATAAGGCCTTCGTCATGAATAGTAGGATGCTTGATGTTAGATTTTTTAAAATCAAGATTCAAAAGGTTGGGCTCAAAGTAACCCTTGATTATTGATTTACGAAATATCTTGTTTACTTCTGATATATTCAATGACAAAAACCATCAAACTCAACATGCTAATAACTTATTTCGTCCTCACTGCCTAGCAGTCATATACCAAAATTTGTGCTTCTGCCTGTTATTAGTCATGAAATATTACATCTAATAAAATATGAAAATGGTGAGAATTTGTTAATGATTTCTAATATTTTTGCACAAGTCTTTGATCTTTTTAGATGGATTAAATAATTTTTAAACTTGTAGTGAATCCAATATCTTTGATATATCAGTAATTGGTTTTCCGCCAGATGTTATTTCTTGGGCAGCGGGAGGATTCTCTAGGTAATTTGGAATTCTGTCTGCAATTCTTTGGTCATATGGGGCAATGAGCTCGTTTTGGTAGAATATACCAGTAGGGATCTTGGTATCCCATTCATTTGATTTTATCAAAGCTTGTGTTAGCTTTTCATTTTCTTCTTCTGGTGAATCTATATGTACTACAGGATCATAATGTATGTCTTCAAGTTTGTAGATTCTTGGTCTTGGTTTTTTTGTTATCTCGTCAACGTTGTCCATTCCACCAAACCAGTCTCTGGTGTTAATGTCGTTGTATGTTGGACATGGCTGAAGGACATCTAAAAATGCTAGTCCTCTGTGTTTTACTGCAGCAACAATTAGATCCTTGAGTTGTCTTACATCATACGCGTATCCTCTTGCAACAAAAGTAAAGCCACTTGCAACTGCTAGTGCTATAGGATTTACAGCTTGGTTTACGTTAGGTTCTGGAAGTGATTTTGTTTTCAATCCTAGCTTCAGAGTTGGAGAGGCTTGTCCTTTTGTCAAACCATATACTCCATTATTGAAAATAATGTATGTCATGTCAACGTTTCTTCTTCCAGCGGCAACAAAGTGTCCAGCCCCAATTCCTAATCCATCCCCATCGCCTCCTGCTGCAATAATTGTCATTTCTGGATTTGCAAGCTTGGCGCCCTGTGCAAATGTCAATACTCGCCCATGCAAAGTGTGTACACCATAGACGTTTACAAAATGTGATGTCTTTCCAGAACAGCCAACTCCTGAAAAGATAGCAGCCTTGTGTCGTGGAATTTCCATCTCTGCTAGCGCCATTTGTATGGCATTTACGATCCCAAAGTCTCCACAGCCTGGACACCAGTCATTGTGGACCTCTGTCTTGTAATCTGATAAGTTAGACACCATATGTTAACACCTGTCTTTTTTCTGCCTTGTTTTGTAGTATTTTTTTAAGAGAGTCATAAATTTCAGTGCAAGTCATTGGTCTTCCAGTGTATTTTACAACATAATAGTCGACTTTATTATCCAAGTGTTCATTTAGTAACGAACCAAGTTGGGCAGATTGGTTTGCCTCTATGTCGATAATTGTTTTTGTCTCTCTTAGCAAGGACTTGATGTAATCAGTTGGAAATGGCTGTAATAACTTGATTTGAATATAGCCGACTTCAAGTCCTTCTTTTTTTAGCATCTCAATTGCATCAAGAACTGGTCCCTTTGTAGAACCCCAGCTTACTACACAATATTCCGATACACCATAGTTTTTAGCTTGGTCTTCTTTTGGTATTGTTTTCAGAGCTAGCTCAAGTTTGGATGCTCGCTTGTCCATCTTGTGAAGCCTGTTTTCGGGATCTTCTGATATATGACCATACTCGTCGCTCTCATCTCCAGTGTTCCAAAAGATGCCATTTTCTAATCCTAGCCTTGAGCGCGGTGACAACCCATCTTGTGATGGTGCGAATCTGACATATCCTTGGGTGTCTATTTTTTCTAAAAGCTTGCCCCGTTCAATTGTAATCTTTGTTGGATCAAATCTTGGTACAGTGGCAACAGTACTTGCGATGAACTTGTCCATCATATGTATAACTGGCATCTGAAAGATTTCTGCATAGTTGAAACACTTTGCAGTGTCATAGAATCCTTCTTCCATATCGCCTGATGCATAAACAATTCTTGGAAAGTCGCCATGGCCTGCATGGATTGCAAACTGTAAATCATCCTGTCCATGTCTTGTTGGAAGACCTGTAGATGGTCCGCTCCTTTGGTATAAAGTAACAACAATTGGTACTTCGTTTATTCCAGCCCATCCAAGAGCTTCTGCCATCAAAGAAAATCCTGGGCCTGAGGTACAGGTTGCAGAACGTGCTCCAGTAAGTGCTGCGCCAATTGTCATACCAATTGCAGAAATTTCATCCTCGGTTTGAACAACCATTGCAGAACCCGGCCTGTTGCTTTCTACATCAAAGGTCTCGTTTGATTCCATAAAGACGCTTTCATCAGAAGCTGGGGTAATTGGATAGTATGACTGAAACCTGCAGCCACTAGCTATCTTGCCAATAGCTGTTGATTGAAAACCTTGCAACAAAATAGTGTTTGGCTCTTTTGGAATTGGTGAAAGTCGGTACTTGTATTTTGGATATTTTGCTGTAGCAAAGTTATACGCATAGTTTGCCGCGTGCTTGTTCATTTCTGCAATCTCTTTCTTTCTTGAAAAGATTGATTCGACTGAATTTAGTAAAGTATCAGGCGGTAGACCCAAGATTCCAAACGATACAGAAACAGCAAGGACATTTAGCATTCTAAACATCCCTCTAAGCTTTGGGTTTTTGGTTTCATCTGCCAGGCTGGATAGAATCGTCTTAAACGAGACTGGGCATAGTTGGACTCCTTTTTCTTTGGCCGCATCTAGTACTCCCTGTATAGTTAATGGCATGTTTTTTGATGTCAGATATTTAGTCAGTCTTTCCTTAAATGGATAGTCTAGCGTTGGAACTTCTTCCACTTTGATTGATGCAAGATCAGACTCGTAAACAATAGCACCGTCGCTGAAAACATCATCTGCATGTCTGAATATGGTCTCTGCATCAAATGCTGCAAGCATTGTAACTCCGTTTACATTAGAACGAATTGTTTTATCTGAAACTCGAACTCCAAAGTAGCTGTGCTCTCCTTTTATATTAGAATAATACTCACGTTTTCCAAATATTTTCAATCCCGATGCTGCGCATGCACCTGCAAAAATGTTAGCTGCAGTTTCTACACCTCCTCCCTGAGGACCGCCGATAACCCAAGTTAGATCTATAGAAGCCATATTGAATCTAGACATTGATCAAATATTAATAGTACGATGATCATCCGCCAGTAGCTGCATCAAAGAGTGCGCACTCGCACTTGTCACGCTCTCCGCAAAAAGGACAGACACAAACACATTTCTCTAATGGGTTTGCACACTGGACACAAATTGCAAACTCGTCCTTGTGTTTCTTCAAGTCGGTATGATTACAGCAATTTATTATAAATGAGTTGTTATGAAAAGTAACTTAGCCTTTCATTCCGTTGGCGACAAGAACAGAATAACATCCAAGGCCGCAATCTTCACAAATTGGTTTCATGGAATTTTTTTCTGCACTTCCAATACAGCATGGCATCTTTTCTCTTCCCATATGATCAACGGATAGAATGGCCCAAGTTGGACAGTCAACAGGTGTGGTTCCCTTGCCACCCCAGTTTTTCTTCATCAATTCCAGCTGCTTTACTGGATTTATGACAGTATCAGGGTACTTTTCCCTTGCTGCAATAATATCATCTACAACCTTGGTCCTTCCTGGGCCAAATGGCAGCCAGAGAGGATCACCTTTTGTAAATGGTGTGTGGAACTGGAATCCTATTTTGTTTACAATCGGTTCCCACTCTTTGATAACATCGTTTACTGTCTTGTAGTTTTGTGAGTTTATCGTCATGGAGACCCAAATGTCCTTCCATGACTTTTCTCCGTTGTGTTTGATGTAGTCCATGATGTTTTTCTTTGTCTTTTCAAATGCGCCTTTTCCACGTATATTATCATGTACTTGCTCTGTGCCGTCTATGGATATCCAGTAAAAATACAGCCCGGGGATTTTTTGTAGTGGAAAGGTTCCATTAGAAACAACACAAGCTCGCTTTGGGAATTCTTTGACAAATAATTTTATGACATCCATTCTCATTGTTGGTTCGCCGCCAACTAGAGTTACAATAAAGATGTGATTTTTCTTAAATTTTTTATCAATGATTTCTTTCCATTGTTCTACTGTTAGTTCCTCATTTTCTTTTCTATTTAACCACCAGTAGCAATGTGTGCAGTGCAAGTTGCAGACGTTAATTATATCTGCAGAACCGTAGATTGGACTTTTTTTATTAAACAACTTGTAGCCAGCATATTTCATTAGAATGTGAAAATATCCTGGGGACTCTAGCATTATCTGGCGAAAGCCTCTTCCCATTATCTCCATTATACAATGATATGATATTGTATGATAAAATGCTTGTCTTTGAATAGATCAAAGCTTAAAATCTGTCTTTTTGTGAAGAAAATAGTTGAAAGTTTTACTAACTCGAAGACTACATGACTTTGCCGTAAAAGAATTGCAGAAACGATATGATGTTGAGATTCATGCTGGAAAGATTCCAATGCTAAAAAATCTCTTGATATCCAAAATTAAAGACAAGGAGGGATTGGTTTGCTATCCATATGATGGAATAGACAAAGAAGTGATTGATGCAGCACCTAAACTAAAGGCAATTAGTACCTATAGTGTAGGATATGATCATATTGATGTAAGGTATGCTGATACAAAGGGAATTCTAGTATCCTATACTCCTGAGGTATTGACTAGGGCAACTGCAGACCTTACCATGGCGCTAGTGCTTGCTGTCTTTAGAAGGATACCGGAAGGTGACAGGCTTATTCGCAAAAACAAGTGGAAGGTTATCTTTGGGCCAAACGAGTTTTTGGGAACCGACCTTTATGACAAGACTATGGGAATTTTTGGCATGGGAAGAATAGGAAAGGCAGTAGCAAAAAGATCTAAAGTATTTGAGATGAATATCATATATCATAATAGAACTAGACTATCTGCAAAAGAGGAGCAAAGCCTTGGAGTAAGATATGTTTCTTTGGATGAATTGTTAAAAAAAAGCGATGTTGTTAGTATTCATGCTCCTCATACAAGGCAAACAAATGAGATTGTAAATTTAAAATTATTTAGAAAGATGAAAAAGACTGCGTTTTTGGTTAACACTGCACGTGGTAAAATCATAAACGAAAAGGATTTGGTTGTTGCCTTGAAGAAAAAAATTATTGCGGGAGCTGGCCTAGATGTCTTTGCAAAAGAACCCATATCAGCAAGCCATCCTTTTGCAAAAATGGAAAATGTTGTAATGATGCCTCACAGTGGAAGCTCAACAGTAGAAACAAGAAGAAAGATGGCAGAAATTTGTGCCAAAAATTTGGTACTTTCTCTATCTGGAAAAAAACCAATTTACCAAGTAAGGATCTAAAGATAAAATAACAGAATTTAATGTGCCAAAAATGATAATTCAGAGAGATGATTCTTTAATATTAATAGATAAAGTGCTTAAAATGACACCAGATGAGCGAAAAAGATTAGGAATTAACAAATCTACACTTTGGTACATGAAAAAGAACATCCAAAATGGTAAAAGAATTAAAATCTACAAAAATGTTTTAAAGAATTTCAAGTCAATTTAAAGGAATTTACGTTATGATTTAAGTGAATTTAAAGGAATTTACGTTATGATTTAAGTGAATTTACAGGAATTTACGTTATGATTTAAGTGAATTTAAAGGAATTTACGTTATGATTTAAGTGAATTTACAGGAATTTACGTTATGATTTAAGTGATTTTAAATGATGATTTAAAATCAATTATTAAAAATGACTCTTAATTTGTTAAAATGTAACTTAAAATTGCTTTAATTTGAATGAAAATGGCTTTAATTTTCCATGTAAATCATGAAAGTTAGAAATGAAACTGAATGTAATTCATTAAAATTGGTCTTCAATTATCGAAATTAGTCTCCAAATTGATAAGGAATTCACTATTTTCATTGAATTACACAATTCATTTTAGTGATTTACACAAATCATTTTAGTGAATTA
>Ga0210384_10002615_pt1 | contig 21775 bp, 10 predicted proteins | sample IncBWH2MmetaG_FD_160574 | JGI IMG/M metagenome (GOLD analysis project Ga0210384, IMG submission 160574) | Forest soil microbial communities from Barre Woods Harvard Forest LTER site, Petersham, Massachusetts, United States - Inc-BW-H-2-M | ecosystem: Environmental > Terrestrial > Soil >...
CGAAGCCATGGTGCGCACCACCAACGGCTTCGAGATCGCCGAAACCGATTTGAAATTGCGCGGCCCCGGCGAATTTTTCGGCACGCGCCAGCACGGCGAACTCGGCTTCCACATCGCCAATCCGATTCGAGATTTTGAGTTGCTGGAGGCCGCGCGCCGCGAAGCGCTGGCCCTCGTCGAGCCCCCCGAAGCCGAGCCCGCGCGCCTGCGCCTCCTGGCCCATCTCCCGGCCGAGTGGCAGCGCCGCTATCAGCTCGCGTCGGTCGGATAAATGCGGTGGAACCACAGATGCACACAGATGAACACGGATAACAAAAGAATGAAATATGGCAAAAGCGACCCTTGCGTGCGATCAGTTGGGACCGCGGGATGATAAATTTGAAAGCCCTGGCATTTTGATTTCAGCTATTCTTGGTTTTTCTTTATCCGTGTTCATCTGTCTGCATCCGTGGTTCCAGAGGGCTTCTTCATGCGCGTAATCGCCGGCAAATACCGCAGCAGGACGCTGCGCAGCTTGAAGGGGCAGAAGCTGCGGCCGACGAGCGACCGCTTGCGGGAGACGCTGTTCAACATTTTGGGGCCGGCGGTGAGCGGAGCCGCGTTTGTGGATCTCTACGCGGGCACGGGAGCAGTAGGCATCGAAGCTCTCAGCCGGGGCGCGCGCCACGTGATTTTTGTGGAACAGCATGCGCCCGCGGTGGCATTGATTCGCCGCAATCTGGAATCGCTGGGAATCGGCGCGGAAGCCGAAATTCTCGGGATGGATGCGGCGCGCGCGATCGAACGTCTTGGGTCGCGCCACGTTCACGCGCAATTCGTTTTTCTCGATCCGCCGTACGCCGCCGATGTCGAATACGCAAACGCTCTCGAGGCGCTCGGAGAATCACCGCTGGTCGCGCCGGAGGGGCGCGTGATCGTGGAGCACTTGAACAAGCGCGAGCTCGCCGAGCGAGTGGGGGAGTTGGAGCTTGCGCGCGTGGTTGAACAGGGAGACGCGGCGCTCAGTTTTTACAGGCTGGCGCTGGCCGCGTAGCCTCAATTTCAACTGGGCCCGATGTCGTCCCAAGGACTCTGAAGGCGGGACCGCCGAAAAAAAAACACCGCGCACGTGACACGAAGCGGACCGCTTGAACCCTGGGAACGCCAATCGAGAGATTGGCGTTCCCGGGCATCATCAGTGTTTCTTGAACAAATTCTTCAGCGTGTTCACATCGTCTTGCAACGATGGCTGCTGGCCGGAAGGCGCGGTAGAGGGCGTCGAACCCGACGCCGTCGATGGCGCGCCGAAACTCGGGACGCCGTTGCCCGGCCGAACTTTCGGGTTCTCGACCGTTCCTCCTAGCGCGAGCGGCACGGTAATTTTCCCGACGCGGCTGCCGATCAGCCCGCCGACAACGCCACCCACCTTGCTGGAGCCGAGGGCCGCTGCGGGATTCACCGTCACCGAGCCTTGATAGTCCAGCGTGCCGTCGAGCCCCAGGCTGCCGCGCAAGTCCACGATACCGGCGGAAGAATCCAGATGAATCTGTTTGCTGGAAACACGCTGGTCGGCAATGTTGATGTCGCCTTCGAGCAAGCTAAACGGCGTGTCGCCCCCGACGCCCGCCATTTTCACCACGGACTCCGCGGCGCCGGCCAGATTGACGCCCGGCAAATGTCCGTCGCGGACCGCAAATTTACCCGTGCCCGTGAGCGTTTTTTTCCAGGCAGCGCTCAGGGAGCCGCCGAGTTGCGGCAAATCAAGCTCCCCCGTGCCGCCCATTTTTCCGCGCGCCGAGGGAGAAACGTCGAGCACCTTGGCGACATCCAGGTTGCGCAACTGTATATTCGCGGTGAAGCGCGCGGGGTCGGTCACGCGGTCCACGCGCGAGGAAATTTGCAGTGTGCCGCCGTACATGCCGATGGAGATCGGCCACAGCTCCGCGCGATCCGTGTACACGCGAACCTCGACGTTCGCGGGGCCCACGGCGTAAGGCTTCGTCGTGATCTTTTCGATGTTGATGTGTCCCCGGGCGATGAGTTCGCTCTTCGCCGCGGGAGCGGGAGCCGCTTTTGGAAATGCAGCCGGCGCCGATTTGGTTTTGGCCGCCACCTTGGCCTGCGCTGCCGAGCCCGCCGGCTCAGGATCAGCCCCCGTGGCAGATGAAGGGATGCCCGGTCCGCTGCCAGCGACGTCGATCAACTTGTCCACATCGAGCTGCGAGGCGCTCATCTCGAAATTCACGACGGGATGCTCGAAGTCGGGCACGTTCACGGTCCCTTTGATGTCGGCGGCGGTGGCGAGGTCGGCGACAAATTGCGCGTCGAGCTTTCCGCCGGACAAAGTGAATTTGCCGGTGTGAAACGCGATGGGGTCCTTCCAGCCGCTGAGGGCCAGGGTCACGCTGGAAAGATTCGATTCCGCCTGCCAGTCATGCATGCGCATCGGGCTCACGGCAAAATTGTGCAGTGTGATGTTGATGCCCTTGGTATCAGCGAGCGGAGCCGCGGCGCCCTTGATGACGCTGCCCACCACGATTTCGGCGCCGGTCAGGTTGATGCTGTCAATCTGATCCAGCGTCATGCTGGAAGACGACCCGCCGGACTTTGCCGGCGGCGAGTCGGGGGACTCGAAGGTGTAATTATTTTTTCCGTTGCTTGCCGTGAGGAGACTCAGCTTTGGCCGCACCAAATCCACCGAGTTGATATGGATGGTTCCATGCAACAGCGGAGCGAGCGCCACATTCACGCCGATTTCGTCGGCTCCCACTAGATCGCCGCCGGGAAAGCCGGGAGGGTTGCCGATGTGCAGGTCCGTAACGGTCACGCCGGCACCGGGAAAGAGCCGCGCATGAATCGGGCCGAGCGTGACTTTCCGCCCGGTCTGCTTCGCGATGGCGTCAGCGATCGTGTCGCGGTAGCGATCGACGTTCAGGAAATAGGGCACGGCCAAGGCGATGAGGAGCAACAGGACAAAAATGCCCAAGAGGATCTTGGCCCAAAGCGGAAACCGGCTGGATTTTGTCGCCGAGGAAGAAGGGGTAGCCATGGCAACTCACATTCTCCGGGAAGCGAATAGCCGCATGGGAGCTCGGCTGGCCGTCGAGGCCCACATCGTTGCAAATCGCATCGCGAACGGCAAGCCACTAGTAGCACAGGTTTCAGCCTGTGGGTTCTTGATTGCCCCAGGAATCTGCCGTGCTCCAACCAGCCCACCCAGCTTGAAGCCCCTTCTAGGCAGTTTGCTTCAAAGCCCGCTCAAGAATGGTCAGGCACTGCTGGGCGCGTTCGCGGAGAGCGTCGTCGCGGTGGCCGGAATCCTGCTCGCGTGAATGAAGTTCGTCGGCAATGGCCATGGCCGCGAGCACCGCGACTCGCACGGAATCCACCGTCTGAGTCGCTTCGGCGACCGCAATCATTTTTTCGTCCACGTAGCGCGCCAGTTTCTGAACGTAGGCTTCGTCCAGATCTCCGCCCAAGGTGTAACTCTGCCCATAAATCTCCACTTTCACGCGATTCGACATTTCGTAGGCTCCCTGCCCGCCTCGGCGGGCCGGCTGGAAGCGCTTATTCTGTTACGTTCCCCCGCGCATGGCAAGTTTTAGTAGGACAGCCACTCTTGGCTGTCCCTGCCAGCCAAAAACTGAATTCCAAAGTCACCCCGAGAACTTCGGGCAAACTCCCGGGAACGCCAATCTCCCAATTGGCGTTTTTGCAGTACGCCATTCCGGAGAATGGCGTTCCCGGGATCGCGGCGAAGCAGATCTGGAAAGTTCATTCCACTCGAATGCGCAAAAATTTCTTCTTACCCGCACGGAGGAGGATTTCGCGCGGCTTCGTAAGGTCTACCTCGTGCTTCACGTCGGAGACCCGCGCCCCGTCGAGCTCCACTCCGCCGTGCTTCACCAGCCGGTCCGCTTCACTGCGCGAAGGCGCGAGACCCAGCTCGACCAGAAACGCCGTGAGACGCTTGGCAGGTCCGCGCGGGACTTTTCTTTCGGGAGCTTCATCCGGCGCTTCTCGATCGCGGAACACGCGCTGAAACTCCGCCGCCGCCTTTTCCGCGGCGTCTTTGCCGTGAAATCCGGCGATGATTTCCCTGGCCAGCGCCATCTTCACGTCCATCGGATGCTTCGCGCCCGTTTTCACATCGTCCGCCAGCGCCGCGATTTCCTCCGGTGTGCGGTCGGTAACCAGGTCGAAGTACGGCCACATCATCGCGTCCGAGATAGACATCAACTTGCCGAACATGTCCGAGGGCGTTTCCGTGATGCCCACGTAATTGCCCAGCGATTTGGACATTTTGCGCTGGCCGTCCAGGCCCACAAGGATCGGCATCGTCAGCGCCACCTGCGACGCCTGCCCGTAGGCATGCTGAATCTCGCGGCCGACCAGTAGATTGAATTTTTGCTCCGTGGCGCCCAGCTCCACGTCGGCCTGGAGCGCGACCGAATCGTAGGCCTGCAAGAGCGGGTAGAGCAGTTCGTGAACGGAAATGGGCAGATTTCCTTGCAGGCGCGAACGGAAATCCTCCCGCTCGAGCATGCGCGCCAGACGATAGTGCGCGCACAGGCGAATCATATCGTGTCCCGATAGTTTTCCGAGCCACTCGCTGTTGTAGCGCACTTCGGTATTTTCCCGGCTCAGGATTTTGTACACCTGTTCGAGATACGTCTTGGCATTTGCGTCCACCTGCTCGCGCGTCAGCGGTGGGCGCGTCTCGGATTGTCCTGTGGGATCTCCCACCATCGCCGTGAAATCGCCGACCAGGAAAATCGCGGTGTGCCCCAGATCCTGAAAATGTTTCAGCTTGCGCAGCACCACGGTGTGCCCGAGGTGCAGGTCGGGCGCCGTGGGGTCCACGCCCAATTTGACACGCAGCGGTTTGCCGGTCTTGAGCGAAGCTTCCAGCTTCGCGCGCAAATCCTCTTCGCGAATAATCTCCGCCGCGCCCTTGCGCAGGTAGGCGAGCTGCTTGTCGACAGGATCGAATTGAGGTTTTGTTGTCATGACGGACCTGCTCGTCCGGCAGGCGGGTTTGCGAGCGCAATCACGCGCCGCCCCTCGATGCGGTATTTCCCCGAAAGGACCAGGCGCACCGCTTCGGTATATATGCGGTGCTCCTCGGCGAGGATGCGTGCCGACAGCGTTTCGTTCGTATCATCCTCGCGCACCGGCACGATGGCCTGCGCCAGGATCGGCCCGGCGTCCAGATTTTCGTCCACCAGATGCACGGTGCATCCGCTGAACTTCACGCCGTATTCCAGCGCCTGCCGCTGCGCTTCGAGCCCGGGAAACGACGGCAAAAGCGACGGGTGAATATTAAGGATACGCTGCGGAAACGCGGCTACAAAATAAGGCGACAGCAGCCGCATGAACCCCGCAAGGCACACCATCTCGACGCCCGCCTTCCGCAGCTCCTCCACAACCAGCCGGTCGTAGTCCTCTCGCGCCAGGCCCTTTGACGGAATCGCCTTCGCCGCAATCCCACGCGCCGTCGCCAGCGCCAGACCCGGCGCGCCTTCGCGATTGCTGATTACCAAGGCAATTTCCGCTCCGGGAATCCGCCCGGCCGCAATGCTGTCGGCCAGCGCCTCGAAATTCGACCCACGCCCGGACAACAGCACGCCAATGCGATGTGACATAAGCAAAAGACGTTAGCATAACCGCGCGGCGCATCCAATCCCAGTGGGCTCAAGGCAACGTCTCAGTTTGGTTCTGGATGAAGAGGATCTACCCGCCCAAAAACCGGGCGGCCTCTACATAACCCAACCACAATAATTCAGGATCGTTTGTGGCGGCCGTTCCGTCCCGCGCATTTCGGGACGGAACGGGCATCGTGATGGTCAAAGTTGAGTCGCTACGATCTTTCAAATTGAAAAAGTACATACCGCGCTTATGTCCAAACATGCCCCCGGTGAACAGTAGACCAAATCCGTTCTTGCGAACAGGTGTTCCAACGGGCCTTTCGTCTTAAACTCAGTAGTGCCAACCTATCGCGTCATGGAATGTACGGATTTTGCTCCCTTTGAGAATCAGACTTGTGAGGAATTGAGACATCTCCATGCTCACTGGACGCAAACAGCTGTTCGCTGGAAGCGCAATCGTTCTCGCGCTCGCGCTAGGGCTGTGGGGTTGCGTCGGTTCAACCAATCCATCGTTATCGACGAAAGTGACCATCCCCGGCTTCGCGATCCCACCGGCGAGCCAGACAGTCACCGCGGGGCAACCTGCGACCTTCTCCGTGACGGCGACTGGAACTGCGCCGTTCACCTACCGGTGGCAGAAAAACAACGCTGACATCAGCGGCGCGATGTCTTCAACCTACACCACGCCCGCGACGGTTTCCGGCGACAACGGCGCGACGTTTCGCGTGATCGTCACCAACTCAGCCGGCAGCGCGACAAGCGCTTCCGCTACTTTGACCGTAAGTTCCGCTCCCGTTAGGCCCAGCATTTCCACGCAGCCTGCCAATCAAACCGTGACTGTGGGGCTGACGGCGACATTTTCCGTAGCCGCTACGGGAACCGCGCCTCTTACCTACCAGTGGCAGAAAAACAACGCCGATATTTCCGGCGCGAACTTGGCGAAGTACACGACGCCCCCAACGGTTTCCGGCGACAGCGGCGCGACCTTCCGCGTGAAGGTCACAAATCCGGTGACCACTATTACCAGCAATCCGGCAATTCTTACCGTCAACCCGATGGTCACTTCCCCCGGAACCGACGTGACCACCTATCACAACGACATCGGCCGCACCGGACAGAACACGACGGAAACCGTCTTGACGCAAGCCAATGTGAATTCGACAAAGTTCGGCCTCCTTCGCAAGCTCGCCGTCGATGGCCGCGTGGACGCGGAGCTGCTCTATCTGTCGCAACTCTCCATTGGAGGCGCGCTCCACAACGTCGTGTTCATCATGACCGAGCACGACTCGGCCTACGCCTTTGATTCCGATACCGGCGCGCAGCTCTGGAAAGTTTCGCTGGCCGGATCGGGCGAAACAAGCAGCGACGATCGCGGGTGCAGTCAAGTCACGCCGGAAATCGGCATCACCTCGACTCCGGTGATCGACCGCAACGCCGGCGCGCACGGAATCCTTTACGCCGTGGCCATGTCGAAAAATGGGTCCACTTATTTCCAGCGCCTGCACGCCCTTGAGATCACCACGGGCGCCGAATTGGAAGGCGGCCCCGTCACGGTTCAGGCGACCTATCTCGGGACCGGCGACAACAGCTCCGGAGGACTAGTGCTCTTCGATCCCGGGCAATACAAGGAACGAGCCGCGCTGCTTCTTCTGAACGGCGTGATTTATACCAGCTGGGCGTCGCACTGCGACTTCAGTCCGTACACTGCGTGGATCATGGGTTATAACCAGACAACCCTGGCGCAAACGAGCGTCCTCAATCTCACTCCCAACGGCAGCGAGGGGTCGATCTGGCAGAGTGGCGGAGGGCTTGCGGCTGACGCGCAGGGAAACATCTACGCCTTGATCGCCAATGGCACATTTGACACGACCCTGGACGCGAACGGTTTTCCAAACAAGCAAGACTACGGCAATGGTTTCGTGAAGGTTTCCACGACGGGCGGCAATCTCAAGGTCGCGGATTATTTCAACATGTCCAACACGGCGAACGAGTCGGGCGCGGATCAGGATCTCGGCTCCGGCGGCGCCATGGTGCTGCCGGATTTGACCTACGGCACGGCGGGCACGCTCAATCTGGCGGTGGGTGCGGGCAAGGACGGAAACGTTTACGTCGTAAACCGCAACAACATGGGCAAATGGAAAGCGAACTCGAACAACGTTTATCAGGAATTGCCCGGCGCCGTGCCGAATGGGGTGTGGGGCGTTCCGGCCTATTTCAACAGCACGGTCTACTACTGCGATCAGGGAGGGACTCTAAAGTCCTTCTCCATCGCCAACGGAAAACTTTCCACCACGCCTGTCCAAACCGGCGCGTCGTTTACCTATCCAGGGGTGCTGCCCAGCGTATCGGCAAACGGGACCGCCAACGGCATCGTGTGGGGGATTGAAAATACGGGCAACGCCGTCCTGCACGCCTTCGCCGCGAATGACTTGACGCAAGAGCTTTACAACAGCGACCAGGCGTCCAACAACCGCGACCATTTCGGCAGCGGCAACAAATTCATCACGCCCATGATCGCCGACGGCAAGGTGTTCGCCGCAACAACCAACAGCGTAGCCATCTTCGGCTTGCTGCCGTAACCAGCACCAGTGGCGCATGCTTCAGCTTGCGGGTTTTAGTCCTAGCAAATCCCAACCCCCCAGGCTGAAGCCCGCGCCACAAAAATCTCCTTGCCCACTCACTCTCTCATTTCTTCAGCACCAGCGTCCCCGCGATCAAATCGTGCAGCGCCTGCTTCTTTTCCGTGAACCCTGCCATGATATAACCGATGGCCAGCGGAACCATTCCGCTGACGATCTTGGCAAAGAAGCGGCCGGTGGCGTGGCCGAACGAAATCCTCTGCCCATCATTATTGGTTACGCGCAGGGACATCACGGATTTGCCGAACGTGGCCTGCCGCGCCGAGCTTTCCATTCCCGCGAAATACAGCCACTGCATAATCATGAAAATGAGCCACCCGAGGAAGAACGCCATGAAAAACGGGGCTAGAAGAGCAATGACTTCGCGAGGATCCGTTGGGGGCGAACCCTGTGGAATTCGATGGATCATTATTCCAAATCCGCCAAACATGAAGATCAAAGCAACCATGATGAGCCAGAACGGAATGCCAAGAATCACTCCGTCGACCAGCGCAGCGGCAAAGCGCAGCCAGAATCCCGCATACGGAAGCGCCGCGGAAACCTGCGCGCTCCCGGCATAGGGCGGGGTGACCGCGCTTGCGGCCACAGGCGCTGCGGCCACCGCTGCGCCGACCTCCTGCCCGCAGCCCTGGCAAAATCGGTTGCCTTCCTCCACTCGCAAACCACAGCGTGAGCAGAACATGATCAGCCTCACTCGGGAGCAGCGCATGCCTCCGCAGGTTCGAACTGCTGCGGACTTATATCGCGGGGCGGAGCAGCGGTCAACAAGGGAAAAGACGTGCCCGGAGATTCGCTTGCCCTGAGGTCGCTCTAGCAAACGAAAGGTGACCGGTGTCACCCCAGCAAGCATTCTCGGAAGAACGACTCACGCCCACGGCTGAGCGTCGCTGGGCGAGTCGCGCGCGGCCTGTACGAATGGCCAGCTATTTCTTTGAGCAGGCCCGTACTTCGGACGAGCAGGCGCGCGCCCCACACTTGTGTACGATGGACTTCCCTGCTCGAAAATTCTTGACTGGAGGATTCGCGCCATGGCCACCGCACCGTCCTACATCGAAGAGCAATCCATCCCCCGGGAAAACGGCCTGCTGGAAAACCTCATGGATTTTTCATTTCAGCGGCTGGTCACGCCGCGCTTGCTGAAAATGCTATACGGCGTTCATTTGCTGATCGGATTGATTGCCGCCGTCTGGTTCGTGTTCACCGGCTTCCAGACGTCCACGTCTAACGGCCTGCTGGCGCTCATTCTGGGCGTTCCGGCTATGCTGTTGTGGATTGTGTACTGCCGCATCGTCGTGGAACTCCTGGCTGCTGTCTTCCGCGCCGCCCAGGTCATCACCAATTCGCAAGGTTGAGCGTGACTGGTGATTCGTCAATCGTGCAATCCTTCATTTGCTCATTCTTACCGGCTGGCAGGACGCGCTTTAGCCTGTGGGGTTTTCCAACGGGATGGCAAAACCCGACAGGCTGAAGCCTGTTCTGCCGAAGCCTGCAGACAAAACGCGCCGCAGCGAGCAAGAATTTCAGGACTAGTACTACAGGAAACCCCCGACACGTTTTTCCCGCGTCTCGCACTAACTCTCTGAACCCAGCAGGTTTACCGACAGCCGTCCGTTTCCTTGGCGAATGGAAGGGTTCGTGCTCCCTACCAATTGTGCATCGAGAGAGTTTCACTTTCTCCCGTGCGTGGGGGACGAGCAGGCGCGTCCTACTCATTTTTTCAGCAACCGGCCCGCCGCAATCTTAATTCCGCGGTTCGTCCGACGCGCCGCAAAGAATTTTGGAGCCGCCATGAATCTGAATCCGAGAATCGAGCCATCCGGGACGCAGCGGGATCGCCGCGCGTCCGCGCACAGCGATTCGATTTCATGGAGGGGTTCAACGCCGTCTTCTTTTTCAACCACGTATACCTCCTCGACTACCTCCTCAATTTCCGCGACGACTTCCCGGGGGCGGCATCGCCCCGCGGATTGACGGCGTGGGACCTCAATCACCGTGCGGGGCCGGCCCCTCAGGAGCGGGCCCCGCGACCTTCCAATCAAAGTAGAACACGCTTCAGCCTGTTGATTTCAGTTTGGAACTAGCTAAGTCGAATGCCTCGTTTGGAATTTTTCCGCAACCTGCCGAAGCCGTGCCCTACAAAGGCGCGAGAAACGCGGGCTAACCTGACACTAAAACGTGAGGTCGATAAGGAAGAGAATTTGTCCCACAAATAGCAATGCCACCGCGCTGAGCAGCACCAGCGCGCTACGCGGCCGCCGCGGCTTCACCCTGCGGTAGAGCGGGTCGGAAAGTTGCGGATCGCGGCCCGAAACTTCTCCGCGCCAAATTTCCAGAAGTTCACGCAGCCACTCCATCGCCTCCGCGCGGTACGTCCAAAGCAGACCGAGCCCGAGAAGGGCCATGGTCTCTCCTGCGGCGCCGAGCATCCCCATGTTGCGCATCGAGGTCAGGCACTCCTGATATTCATCCGGAAAAACAAATCCGGTCCGCTATTCGCCTTCGTGGATGGTTTTCAAACGAACAATTTCAAATTCCTTGATCCCCGCGGGCGTTTGTACTTTCACTTCATCGCCGACGTTTCTTCCCAGCAGCGCTTTGCCGATCGGCGAGGTGGTGGAGATCAACCCCTGCGCGACGTCCGCTTCCTCGGTACTGACCAGCTTGTATTCGATCTGCACGTCTTTCTTGATGTCCAGCACCCAGACGCGCGAGCCGTACCCGGCGCGGTCGGCGGGAATATTATTCAGGTTCAGCATGCCGATGTCGCCGAGGCGTTTCTTCAGTTGACCCAGGCGCGCCGAAACGTAACCCTGGCGCTCCTTGGCGTACTTGAATTCGGCGTTTTCAGAGAGATCTCCGTGCGCGCGGGCCTTCATGAGTTCTTTCGGCAGCTCGACGCTCATCTCATGCTCGAGGGCCGTAATTTCGTCCTGCAACTTCTTTTTGACTTTTGACAGTGCGTCCATCACGACTCGTTTTCTGCAATCAGAGTTTTGCGGCGCTCCCCGCCGATGAGACTGCTTCGAAAGTCTCATATCGCGGCATATTGGGAGTTGCCTACCCGACGCTGGAGGTGGCGGAGAGGGGGCACATTCGAACCCACCGGGCCTTTCGAGATCACTCTGCTAATTCATTTCCCTGCACTCCCCCGGCGCATGATACTACGAATTGGCGGAAGCAATGTACACCGAAGTGAATGCTGGAAGGCGCGGCCCTTCCTGGCCGTGGGGCTGCCACCGCCGCCTCAGCCAGGCGCGAATCCGCATCCGGCATTTTCAAGAGTGCCCATATTCACGAGCCTGATTTGGTCGCTCGCGAGCGAAGCGGATGTACCTTGAGGCCCCATTCCGGGTCCTGGGGTGGCTCAGAATATAACTTGACAGCATTGGCAGGGCATATCAGAATGCTTGCCATCATCCATGCTGGCAGGGCGTCCCTCAGCTGCCACGAGACAAGCTGTCGACAGTGTAAATGTTCAACCCGGGGAACCGTGTGCTCGTGGAACCGTCTATAGTGTCCCGCAGTCGAACCAAGCTTTGTGGACACGTATCACCTTGCAAACACGTGCCTTACAACTCTTGCCCTGATTCTTCGCCCTTGCACAACTTCAATCAGGCAACGGCCGGGCATTTTTTGAATCATGCTTTCCCTCGGCGGAGACTTCCGCGTTGTGTGGCCGAGGCGAATGGCAAGGCTTTTTCGCGCGTTCTGAAGGATCAAGTGAGCTTGCGGCGCAGGACGCAAGATCCCGCGATCCAACCGTTTCAAAATTTTAAGCGGGAGCACTAGAGAAGCAGACACCGAAATCACGGACTAATTGGAGGCTTCGATGCGATCGTCCAGCCCTTCGCATACGTGGCGCGTACTAATTCTCTTTGGCGTGACCCTGACGGCCACGCTTGGCGGGATCACAGCAGCACGAAAGCGCGCGTCCGCGCCCGCGCCTGATCCGACGCCTGCTTCACAACCGGCGGCCGCACCAGTTCCGAAACCTGTCCCTCCAAAACCGGCAACTGCGAAGCCTGCTGCCCCTGCCCCCGCGCCAGCCCCGACGCCGGCCGCGAAGCCTGCGCCGCAACAACCGTCCGCATCCAGCCAGCTTTCTCCGGACGAGCAGGCGGCGGCAGTTCAGCGGAGAGCCGACTTGCTGCGCCAGCGCGCCAAGTGGTTCCACGACCAACGCGCATATCCGTTTCAGCGTATTCCTCCGGGGGCTCTCCAAAACGCTATTGAGCAGCGCGACCAGATGCGCAGGGCACGCAACACGCCAAGCGCCCGCAGCGCGGCACAGGCCCTCAACCCGCTAGGCATCATTTCGTTTCCGGGCAATGGCGTCTGGCACTTGAATGGGCCGCAACCGACCAACGTCCAGTTTGGGGATTTCCCGGGCGGCGGAAACTTCGGTTTTCCAACGGCTTCAGGGCGCGTGACAGCGCTGGCCGTGGACACGACGGATGCGACTGGACAGACGGTTTACCTGGGTGGCGCGGCAGGAGGCGTTTGGAAGACGATAGATGGCGGCGCGCACTGGATACCTCTAACGGATAACCAACCGTCATTGGCTGTCGGATCCATCACCATCGATCCGAACAATCACAATACAGTTTATGTCGGAACGGGTGAGGAAAACTTCAACTTCGACGCTTACTATGGCGCTGGGATTTTGAAATCCACGGACGGCGGAGCCACATGGACGCAGAACGGCGCTTCCACGTTCGCGGGTGCGGTGGATCCGGTGATGGGCGGGTCCTGGATTGGTGGCATCGCGGTACAGAACGGCAACCAGAATATCGTTCTTGCCGCGGTTTCGTTCAACCTCCTGGGAACATTTGGTGGAATCTACCGTTCGACGGATGCGGGATTCACCTGGACGGAAGTTTCCGGCGCAAACGCTCCGATCGGGATCGCCGCGACTGGAGTCGTGTTTGATCCGGCTTCGATTGCTTCCCCGACAGGGGCGACGGTATATGCCGCAATGGGTGAACCCCTAGGCGACACTGCGAATGGAATTTATAAATCGAATGACTCGGGCGTGACCTGGTCAAAGCTCACCACCGGCTTGCCGACGTCGGGATCGAACACCGGCATGGGCCGGATTACACTGGCCCTCGCGCCGTCGACATCGGGCAATACGGCAGTGCTGTATGCAGCCATTGCGGACGCATCGGTAGCTTCCAACGATTTAATTGGCGTCTTTAAGAGCAGTGACGGCGGCTTGACCTGGGCTAAACTGACCAATGCTCCGGCCTTCTGCAATCATCAATGCTTCTTTGACATGGCGGTCGGCGTTCATCCTACCAATGCGCAATTTGTGGTGTTGGGCGGCGGGGCCTACACGAACGACAGCACGTCGCTGTTTAAGAGCACAGACGGTGGCACCACTTGGACGAATTCAACAGTGGGTACCGATTTCACGCTCGGCTCGACGAACGTGCGGCCGCACGTGGATACGCACGCGTTCGCGTTTGCGCCGAACGGCGCGAATCCTGATAGATTCTATGTTGGCAATGACGGAGGGATTTGGCGCACGGACAATCCTGGACCAACACCTCCATTGTGGGTCGATTTGAACGCCACGCTGGCCCTGGGCCAGTTTTATCCTGGAGTGCAGGCTTCCATCTCGGACGAAAATTGGGGCTTCGGTGGGACGCAGGACAACGACGTTCAGGTCTTCGAGGGCACGCTCGATTGGACAGAGGCCCCGGCCTGCGGTGACGGCGGCTATACCGCGATTGACAAAAACACACCCACCACAATCTATGCTGGCTGTAATTCCACGGCGGCGGTGAAAGTTGCTAAGTCGGTTTTCTATGGGTTGAGTACGCCCGTACCTCCTTCTCCTTCTCTCCCATCTTTCCAGCCTGCGGAAACGGAAATCACGGCGTCGCACGATACTATGGGATTTATTCCTCCGCTGGTGATTGATCCGAACAATAGCAGCAACCTGTATTTTGGCACTTGCCGCATTTGGCAAACCACGAACAGCGCTACCACGTGGACCGCCACCACCGGTGACCTGACCCAGGCGAATGCCCCCGCCGTTCCAGTGGGAGGTTGCGCCGATCAGGACGAAATCACCGCGATTGAAGTCTCGCGACAGGCGTTCGGAGTCCTTTTGGCCGGAACCAGCAATGGCAAGGTATGGCAAATCAGTTTCGGGTTCCCGGCGGAAATCGATAATGGGCTGTTGCCAAATCGCCATATCACTGCGGTCCGCTCCAAGCCCGGCGACTCGACCGGCGACATCGGTTACGTGACTTTGTCGGGCTTCGGGGCCTGCCCGACTTGCGGCAACACTCCAGGTCACGTCTTCAAAACCAAGAATGCCACGCAAGGACCCTCAGCGACGTGGACCGATATCAGCGGAAATCTGCCCGATGTGCCGGTGAACGATATCATCGTGGAGCACTCAGACAACCCCACGTTCGATGCGGTATACATTGGTACCGATGTGGGCGTTTTTTCTTGCCCGGATCCTGAAGCGGCCACGCCCTGCACAAACTGGACGGTGCTCGGCGATGGATTGCCGAATTCTCCAGTTCTTTCCCTCGCCATGCGCCCTGAATCCCGAATCCTGCACGCCGCCACCCACGGCCGCAGCATGTGGGACCTCCAGTTGACCGACGAGTCGTCCACTTCTCTCCCACTCATTGGCTCGCTGACTCCGGCCGCCGTGATGGCCGGTTCCGCCACAATCAACGTTACCGTTACCGGCGTGAATTTTGGTCCCAACACAAAGGTGGCTCTTGGCTCCGGTCGCTTCGCCTTCATCCCTACGGGTTTGACCACTACTTTTGTAAGCACTACACAATTGACCGTGAGCGTCCCTTCCACGCTCATGGTGAGCGGGGGCGTACAAAGTATCGGCCTGATAGATCCATTGGGTGTGGAGGGCAACACTTTGCCCTTCGCGGTGATGAACCCCATCCCCGTGGTAACCGGCGTCACCTTTAGCCCGAATCCCGGAGTGGTGGCCGAGCCTGTGACAGTTACCGTTACCGGCTCAGGATTTCTCAGCGGCGCCACCGACCTGAACTTCAACGGCAGTAGTGTTTTTGGGATCGTATCGAACGGTGGCGCCAAGTTCGTCGCCACGGTGGATGGGTCTGATCTCACTCCGGCATTGGCAGGCAAAAGCGTGCCGGTGAGCGTTCTCAATCGCCTTCCGGGCGGCGGGGCGGCAGTGGGCAGCGCCATTCCTATTCCCAACTTCCCGATAAGTGCGAACCTTACGCCGGAAATTCAATTTAGTCCGGGCTTCGCTTCATTTACCCCCGGTCAGGATGCAGGCACCACAAGCGTTGTTCTGAACGTCAAGTTGACCAATAACGGCGGGGCCACCCTGACCCTGAACGGAGCCTCAGCCACCATAAGCGGTGGAAACCCAGGCGATTTCAAACTCGTGGCGCCTGACGGCACACAACCCAACCCACCCACTCCCCCCGGTGCGCCGACCTGCGGCTTTATCACCGGCGGCGCTGGGACTTCCATCGCCAAAGGTACAACCTGCTTCTTCGGCATAACCTTTAGCCCGCCTGCTCTAACGCCGCCGGGATCCCGCGGCGCCGTGCTTACAGTCACCGATAACGACGCCGATACCGAGCCTACGCTTGGGCTCGGAGGAGAAGTAAACGGTCCCATACCGGAATTTTTTCTATCCCAGCCGTTGTTCAATAGCTGTTTTGTCTCAGGGTGCTTTCCTACTCCAGTGAATTTCGGATCCATTCCAAAGGGCACACCGATCGAGAATGACGGAACTTTGTTCAACGGTGGCAGCGGAACCACGCCGCTCAGTGTCGCCACGATTGGCATCCTGCCTTCAGCCAACTCGGCTGATTTTATACTTGGGCCACCCTCGGCCGGCAACTTCACCCTTGCGTGCAGTCCCCTCACTGGGGGATTCAATCTTCCTTCGGGGGGAGCGGGTTCCTGCAGTCTCGGGCTCACGTTCACGCCGTCGCAAGCCGGCGTACAGGAAAATGCGACCCTGGAATTTACATTCTCCAATCCAGGCATCGGGAAAATCGACGTCCCGCTGACCGGAATCGGCGTGGTCCCCACGATCACCTCCATCTCTCCCGAAATCGTGCAGACCGGCGGACCTGCCTTCACGCTCAATTTGACTGGCACCAATTATGTCCTGGGATCCGTGGTGAATTTCAATGGCAGCTCGCGGCTCACGACATTTGTGAGCGCCACTCAACTACAGGCTTCGATTCCCGCGTCGGATATCACCACGGCCGGCTCCAACGCGATTACTGTCACGAATCCTGCCGCCGGAGGCACTTCCGAGCCAAAGACCCTGTTCGTAGCGCAAGCAGAGTCGGCATCGAATGACGACATCAATTTTGCGACGAATACAGGCACGACTCCTTTCCGCGCCACGCAAGACACCACGCAGGCAACTACGCAGTTGGCGGCAAGCTCGATCGCCCCAGCCAAGCCTGCGGATCCGGCGCCGGCATGTGCGCCGGGCACAGCCACGCAGGCTGGCAAGGCACGAAGCGTGTGGTTCCTTTTCAAGGCGCCCGCAAATGGAAGGGTGATCGCGGATACGCGGTTCAGCAGTTACGCCACGATTCTATCGGCGTGGACCCTAAGCGGCGCACTGCCCAGCTCTACTGTAACCTTCTCGCCGGTGGCTGGCGCTTGCGCCACCAGCAATGTTCCCGGGACGACGGCGGCATCGCTGATTGGATTTAGCGTGACTAGCGGGACCAACTATTACGTTATGGTGACCGACGCGAGCGCCGGCGGGCTCGGGGGAACGCTAACGTTCAGTCTGGACTTCCAGAGCACGGCGCCTCCGAACGACGACAACGCAACTCCGACAGTTATCGCCGCGGCTCCTTTCTCAGGAACAGTGAACACGATTCAGGCGACTGCTAACACGAACAGCCACGCGGATCCAGCGCTGCCAGGTGGATGTGCGACAGGAGCGGCTAGCAATGGCCAGGCCAATAGCGTGTGGTATACATTCACCGCGCCCGGCACCGGCACGATTACGGCGGATACGCTTACAAGTCCGTACGACACCATCCTGAATGTGACGAGCGGCACTCCGACCGGCGCGCAAATCGCGTGCAATGACAACGCTGGCGCTGGAATAGCGCAGTCGCTTGTTACTTTTGCCGCGACATCGGGGACCAAGTACTTCTTCATGGTTTCGGCGTTCTTCGGCGACGGCGGCACCACGAATTTCCATCTCACGTTTTCCGTCAGCCCTGCGGCTATTGTGGGGGTGACGCCCAACCCGGTGGCCTTTGGGAATCAGAAACAAGGGACCACCAGCGCGGCGTCAACCATTACAGTGACGAATTCGGGAACCTTGAATTCAACGCTGGCGGCAGGGACGCCGGTGACCATTACCGGGACGAACTCCAGCGATTTCGCCATCGCCTCGGGAACGACCTGCGTAGCCGGTTTCGTGCTGACTACTAGTGGCGGTTCGTGCGTGATCAAGGTGACTTTCACGCCCGGGGCGACAGGAGCGCGTACCGCCACGGTGAACGTGGCCGACGATGCTTCCGGTAGCCCCCAACAGACCGCCCTCAACGGCGCGGGCGTGCTGGCCAACGTAGGCGTGGCTCCCAACCCGGTGCCCTTCGGCAGCCAGTCGCTAGGGACCACCAGCGCGGCACAGACCATTACAGTGACCAACTCGGGCACGTTGAATTCAACCCTGACGGCGGGAACGCCGGTGACCATTACCGGCGCAAACAGCGCAGACTTCGCCATCACTGCAGGAACGACCTGCGTGGCCAGTTTCGTGTTGACCGCCAGTGGCGGATCGTGCGTCATCAAGGTGACCTTCACGCCCGGAGCGGCTGGAGCGCGCACGGCCACAGTCAACGTGGCCGACGACGCCCCGGCCAGCCCGCAACAAACCATCTTGAACGGCACCGGTGTGGTCAGCAATGTGATTCTGGCACCCAACCCGGTGGCATTTGGAAATCAGAAACTGGGAACCACCAGCACGGCGTCATCGATCACGGTGACCAACAACGGCACCTTGAATGCGACGCTGACGGCAGGAACGCCGGTGACTATCACGGGCGCGAACAGCGCAGACTTCGCCATCACTGCAGGAACGACCTGCGTGGCCAGTTTCGTGCTGACCGCCAGTGGCGGCTCCTGCGTCATTAACGTGACCTTCACGCCCGGGGCGGCTGGAGCGCGCACCGCCACGGTGAACGTGGCCGACGACGCCCCGGCCAGCCCGCAACAGACCACCCTCAGCGGCACGGGTGTGCTGGCCAATGTGGCAGTGGCACCCAACCCGGTGCCCTTTGGCAACCAGAAACAGGGCATCACCAGCTCCGCTCAAACCATTACAGTGACCAACTCCGGTAATTTGGCCTCGACCCTGTCAGCGGGGACGCCGGTGACCATTACTGGCGCGAACAGCGCAGACTTCGCCATCGCCTCGGGAACGACCTGCGTGGCCAGTTTCGTGTTGACCGCTAGCGGCGGCTCCTGCGTCATTAACGTGACCTTCACGCCAGGAGCGATCGGGGCGCGCACGGCCACGGTGAATGTGGCTGATGACGCTCCGGCCAGCCCGCAACAGACCACGCTCAGCGGTACAGGGGTGCTGGCCAACGTGGGTGTGGCACCGAACCCCGTGCCCTTTGGAAATCAGAAGCAAGGGACCACCAGCGCGGCTCAGACCATTACTGTCACCAACTCGGGCACCTTGAATGCAACGCTGGCGGCGGGGACGCCGGTGACCATTACCGGCGCCAACAGCGCAGAATTCGCCATCGCCTCGGGAACAACCTGCGTGGCCAGTTTCGTATTGACCGCTAGTGGCGGATCGTGCGTCATCAAGGTGACCTTCACGCCGGGAGCGGCAGGAGCGCGCACGGCCACGGTGAACGTGGCCGACGATGCCCCGGCCAGCCCGCAACAAACCACCCTCAACGGCACGGGTGTGCTGGCCAACGTGGCAGTGGCTCCCAACCCGGTGCCCTTCGGCAACCAGACGCTGGGGACCACCAGCGCGGTGTCCACCCTCACGGTGACCAACTCGGGCACGCTGAATTCAACGCTGGCGGCAGGAACGCCGGTGACCATTACCGGCGCAAACAGCGCAGACTTCGCCATCACTGCAGGAACGACCTGCGTGGCCAGTTTCGTGTTGACCGCGAGTGGCGGCTCGTGCGTCATCAAGGTGACCTTCACGCCGGGAGCAGTAGGATCGCGCACGGCCACAGTGAACGTGGCCGACGATGCCCCGGCCAGCCCGCAACAGACCACGCTCAACGGCAGCGGTGTGCAATCGACCGTGATCCTGAGTCCGACACCAGTGAACTTCGGCAACCAAAACGTGGCGACCACCAGCGCGGCGCAGACCATCACCGTAACCAACTCGGGCACACTGGCGGCGACACTGGCGGCGGGTACGCCGGTGACCATTACAGGCGCGAACAGCGGAGACTTCGCCATTACTGCAGGAACTACTTGCGTGGCCGGTTTCGTGCTGACCGCTAGTGGCGGATCGTGCGTCATTAACGTAACGTTCACGCCGGCGGCGGGAGGGGCGCGCACGGCGACGGTGAATGTGGCGGACGATGCGCCGGCCAGCCCGCAGTCCGCGAATATTCAGGGGACAGGTGTGCAGGCGGCTGCAATCACCAGCGCAAACGCCACGACATTTACAGTGGGCGCCTTGGGAACATTCACGGTAACAGCGACAGGATCACCGGCGCCTACCCTGATTGAGGCTGGGGCGTTGCCAACAGGTGTGATGTTCACGCCCGGCACAGGCATTTTGACCGGGACTCCGGCAGCAGGGACAGGAGGCACTTATCCGATCACGTTCACCGCTCACAACGGAATCGGACCGGATGCGACGCAGAACTTCACACTGACAGTGAACCAGGCGGCAGCGTTCACCAGCCCAAATAACACGGCGTTCGCTGTGGGCGTGGCAGGGACATTCTCAGTTGTGGCTACGGGATTCCCCACGCCAACCCTCAGTGAGAGCGGCATTTTGCCCAACGTGGTCGGTTTTGTGGATAACGGGAACGGCACAGGCAAGCTGAGCGGGACGCCGGCAGCCGGGACGGGAGGCACCTATCCGATCACGTTCACAGCGCACAACGGAGTGGGCGCGGACGCGACGCAAAGTTTCACGCTGTCGGTGGATTCTTTGCCGGTGATTACCACAAATCCAATAACCCAAACGGTAAATAATGGCAGCAGCGTCAGTTTCACGGCGGCCGCCAGCGGAACTCCCGCTCCAACCGTGCAATGGCAGGTGAGCGTCGGCGGGGGCGCATTCAGCAACGTGCCCAGCGCGACTTCCACCACGCTGACGTTCACTGCGGCTTTTGCGCAGAACGGGAATAAGTACCAGGCGGTCTTCACCAATTCCGTGGGAACAGCTACCACGACCGCGGCGACTCTGACGGTCGTCGCTCCCGACTTGACCGTGGCGAAGTCCCACGCGGGGAACTTCACGGTCGGTCAGAACGGAACCTACACGATCAAGGTCACAAATAACGGCACGGGACCGACTTCGGGCGCGATTACCGTTACCGACACGCTGAATGCGAATCTGACGTTTGTGCCAGCCGGCAGTGGCGGAGGCGCCTGGGCCTGCGCGGTGGCCGGTCAAGTGGTCACTTGCACTAGCGCCGGTCCCATTGCCGCTGCCGCGAGCAGCAGCTTCTCAATCGTTGCGATGGTAGCCCCGGGCGCGTATCCCTCCGTACCGAACGCGGCCAGCGTGTCCGACCCGAACGACGGCAACTCGACAGGGGCGGACAAAACTTCCGCCACGGATACAGCGACTGTCAACAATGCCGTGCCCACGGAGTCCGCTTTCTCGCCGAACGTCGGATTGATCGCCGGAGCCACTTCGGCGCAACAGCTCATCATTACGGGCACGGGGTTCAACAGTTCGACGACGGTGACTCTTGGCAACAACCCGCCGCTGACCGGAACGGCCAACGCTGCCGGCACCTCGATTACGATTAGCGTGCCGGCCTCCGACCTAACTACGGCGAATGCGGGCAATCTGCCGATTAAAGTGTCTAACCCCGGTGCGGCGGCGGGCAGCTCGACCCTGACATTCCCCCTCGTGGCCGTAACCGGTGTGCAGGATGCCTCAACTTCCGGGACGATCATGGTCAACGCAGCAGGCACTCCGGCCATGGTCAGAATCGATTACTTGACGAATCCGGCCAATGCTCCGTTGCCTGCGGCGCTCACGGTTGCCTGCGCGCTGCCTCAGACGCTCACCGGAGCTACTTGCACTGTAAATGGCGGAACGATTGCGGCGGGCGCCGTTTCCGGCAGCTCGACGATTACGATCAATGCCATTCCGACCCCTGGGGCAGCATTAGGATCCTCGCCATCGGCGCCAGGGATGGGTGGGCGAGGGCCATGGTCCACTTACCTGTTGTGGTCGGTTATTGCCGCCCTGCTAGCCATGCTGGGAATGTTGGGAGCGGTCCGGCAGCGAGCGCTGCCCTTGCGCCGGGTTCCGATGTACCTGACGCT
>Ga0210384_10002617_pt1 | contig 21767 bp, 17 predicted proteins | sample IncBWH2MmetaG_FD_160574 | JGI IMG/M metagenome (GOLD analysis project Ga0210384, IMG submission 160574) | Forest soil microbial communities from Barre Woods Harvard Forest LTER site, Petersham, Massachusetts, United States - Inc-BW-H-2-M | ecosystem: Environmental > Terrestrial > Soil >...
GTCGCGGCGATGAGCGCCAGCGCCTCCACCGCGCGCGTGTCGATCCAGCAGATGGTCAAAAGCTTCGTGCCGGTGCTAAGGGCCAATGCCGACGCTCTGGGGCGCGCGCTATAGGCGCCAGCCGGCGGCGAAATCGGAGATTTTCTCCCCCAGACCCCTCCTGGGGAAAAAGCTTCCCCGCAGGGGACGCAAAAGGAACTTCGCTACCATTGCCGCGACGCCGTCGATCCACGATATTTTGTGCATTGGCGACAAGGGCTTATCCCGATGGAACGCACCAAATTCGAACCCTTTGGGGAAGAAGTTGACCTCGCGGAATCCGCCGGGGTTGAGAGCCGTGCGTCGGGCTGGCTGATGCGCCTCGGCACAGCGGTGTTTTGGACCCTCGCCGGCACTATCGTCGTCGCGCGCGCGATCTATTTCGACCCCGGCATTTTCGACGGCTTCGCGCGCGCTGTTGCCTTCCTGCACATTGTTCCGAAGGGCTGAGCCGCGCTGCAGCGGGATCATTTTCCGTTCGGCTGCGCGCCGTTAATGATGCGCTCGAAGGCGATCGCGGCGGGGATGTCGATGCGTCCCGGTGTCTTTAACTGCCAAAGCGTTCGCGAAATCTGCAAATCCTTCATCGCTATGACCTTGAGCCGGCCAAGCTTGACCTGATCGTCAATGGTCGCGCTTGAGACGATCGAGACGCCGACATCGCAGGCGACCGCCTGCTTGATCGCCTCCGTGCTGCCGATTTCCAGCGTTCGGCCCGGCTCGACGCGGTGATTGGCGAGAGCCTGGGCCACGACTTCGCGCGAGCCTGAGCCCGGCTCGCGGACAATCAGGATTTCACCTTCAAGCGCCGCCGGATCGATCGGTCCATCGGACAACGCAAAGGGGTGGGCGGGGCTTGTGATCAGGCTCATCACGTCGGTTCGCCAGGCGCGACTGACGAGATCATTGTCCTCGATTGGGCCTTCCACCAACGCGATCTCGATATTGTGCGCCAGCATCAGATCGGCGATATCGCGGGTGTTGGCGCTGACCACATGCAGGTCGATGCCGGGATATTGCCGGCGAAACACGCCGAGATGTTCGGCGATCATGTAGGTCGCGATCGTCGTGCTCGCGCCGATGCGAAGCGAGCCGGCCTCGAGATTGCGCAGCGATAGCAGTTCGTCTTCGGCGGCGCGTTCGGCTGCAAACAGGGTCTCGGCGTGCCGCAGCAAGGCCTGGCCTTCGCGGGTCGGTCGCACCCCTTTCGACGTTCGGTCCAGCAGGCGGCATCCGACCTGCAGCTCGAAATCGCGCACCCCCTTCGAGATCGCGGGCTGGCTGATATGGAGCACGTCGGCCGCGCGGGAAAAGCTTCCGGTTTGCACGACCGCTGCGAACAACCGGAGGAGATGCAGATTGAGGGGCATAACTTCTATTTATCGGCTTAGATAGAAAAGATATTGCCGTATTCCGTCGTCTTAGGGCATAAATTTTCCCAATTGACGAGGAATTTTGTGGCGCAGGGCGAAAAATCTTCCAAGGCAGGCAAGTCCGGTTCGCTTCTGGGGCGGCTCGCTGCTTTGCTTCCGGGCATCCTTCTTTGCATTCTGGTGACGCTGGTTTCGATGGGAATCCAGAGTGGCGAAGAGCGCATTTTCGCCCATCCCTATATCGAGGCGCTGGTCATTGCGATCCTGCTCGGGATGGCGATCCGCTCGTTTTGGAGTCCGTCCGAACGCTGGAAGGCCGGGATCGCCTTCAGCGCCAAGCAACTGCTGGAGGTGGCGGTGATGCTGCTTGGGGCTTCGATCAGCTTCGCGGCGATCGTCGCTTCCGGCATGTTCCTGATTGCCGCGATCGTCGGAACGGTCGTCGTGACGCTCGCCGTGAGCTTCAGCCTCAGCCGCATGCTCGGCCTGCCGACCAAACTTTCGATCCTGATCGCGTCGGGAAATTCCATCTGCGGCAATTCCGCGATTGCGGCAGTCGCTCCCGTCATCGGAGCCCATGGCGACGACATCGCTTCCTCGATTTCGTTCACCGCGATCCTTGGCGTGCTGATGGTGCTGGGGCTTCCCTTGCTCATTCCGCTCCTGCAGCTGTCGGCGACGCAATACGGCATCCTGGCCGGCCTCACGGTCTACGCTGTGCCCCAGGTGCTCGCAGCGACTGTTCCGGCCGGATTGGTCAGCACGCAAATCGGCACGCTGGTCAAGCTGGTGCGGGTACTGATGCTCGGGCCGCTGGTCATCGGCATGTCGCTGATCGCGCCGCGCTTGAGCGGCAACGTGCCGGGCGCGCAGCCAGCTAAGCGCGTGAGTCCGTTCAAGCTGGTGCCCTGGTTCATCATCGGCTTTCTGGTGCTGGCGGCATTTCGATCCTTTCAGATCATTCCCGACCTCGTGGTCGCGCCGATCACCAAGCTGGCCGCTGTGCTGACTATCGTGTCGATGGCGGCGCTCGGGCTCGGCGTGGACATCAGGGTGCTCTCCAATGTGGGCGGCAGGGTCACGGTCGCGGTGACGCTCTCGCTGCTTTTGCTGCTCGCGATGAGCATCGGCCTGATTTACTTCTTCAAGTAGCTCAGCCGCGTGTCGGCTTCCTCAGCGGCACGATCTCGATTTCTGCTGCGCCCGGCTCGCTGCCCAGTTTCCGCGTGATGTATTGCGCGAGCTGTTCGGCGGCTTCCGAGATTCCATAGCTCTTGCGATGCATCACCAGATCGACCGGCGGCAATTTTGGCAGCCCGTCGATTTCGCTGAGGCAGCGCACGTTGTCGCTGATGGCGCATTGCGGAAAGATCGACACGGCAAGCCCGCCGAACACGGCCGCTTGCAGGCCGGCAATGCTGTCGCAGACCGAGCGGACCGACCACTGCAGTCCGGCCGCGCCGAGCGCCTCCAGCGCGATCTGGCGATAGACACTGCCCTGCGGCAGGACCGCAAGCGGCAGCGGCTTGCGCAGCTCGGGAGTAGCATTGTTGCCGGCCACCCACACCAGCGGCTCCCGGCGCACCAGCTCGCCGCTGCGGAATTCGGGCTGGTTGGTCATCAGCGCGATGTCGAGCTCGCCGCGCTCCAGCGCCGCATGCAGGTGAACGCTGCGTGTGCAGCGCAACTCGACCTCTACATTCGGATGCGCGCGCGAAAAATTCTCCAGCACCTCCGGCAGGATGTAGGACGCATAGAGATCGGGTGTGCCAAGCGTCACATGGCCCGCAATATCGGTCGCGAGAAAACGGTCTCGCGCTTCGTCGTTGAGCCGCAATATTGCACGTGCGAACTCGAGCAGCACCTCGCCGTCATGGGTGAGCGTGAGCTTGCGGCGGTTGTCGTCGAATAGCTGGCGGCCGACGCTCTCCTCCAGCCGGTGGATTTGATGCGTGATCGCCGGTTGCGTGCGGCCCACGGCACGACCGGCTGACGTCAGGCTTCCGGTATCGACCAACGCGACGAAGGTGCGGAGCAGCGCGATGTCCAGATCTGGATGCAAGATAAATCCCGCGAATGATGACGATGCAACTTATCAATTTCGTCTCGGCGAAGACGCACGCTAGCATAAATCAAACGATCGCGATGCCAACTGTCCATTTGCCTTTCGCGGCATCCGGATGGGAACGCAAACGACAGATCGAAAAAAGCAGGGGAGGTGCGTGTGAGGTTGATGAAGAACCAGGCCAGTCGTCTCGTCTTGATGATCATTTGCCTGATGTATTTCATTTTCTATGTCGACCGCGTCAACATCTCGACGGCGGCGCCGATCATGCAGAAGGACCTCGGTCTCACGGCCACCCAATTGGGAATCGCGTTCTCTGCCTTCGCTTATCCCTACGCCTTCTTCCAGATCGCCGGGGGCTGGCTAGGTGATCGCATGGGCCCGCGCATTACGCTTGGCACCTGCGCCATTCTTGTCGCGCTCTCCACCATCTGGACCGGGCTGGTCGGCGGCGTGGCCGGCCTGTTCCTCGCGCGCCTCGCGCTTGGCATCGGCGAAGGGCCGGCTTTTCCGACCGCGACGCGCGCGCTGTCGAACTGGATGCGCCCCGACCAGCGCGGTTTCGCGCAAGGCATCACCCATGCTTTCTCCCGCTTCGGCAACGCGGTGACGCCGCCACTCATCGCGGTCATCACAGTCTCGGTGTCATGGCGCGCCTCGTTCTATGTGCTGGGTATCGCGAGCCTGGTCTGGGCGGTCATCTGGTTCTTCTATTTCCGCGACGATCCGCGCACGCACGCGCAAGTCACGCCCCGCGAGCTGGCGGGGCTCCCGCCGGCAAATATCGCCGCTGCCCGCAAGAAGGTGCCATGGGGACCGCTGCTGAAGCGCATGATGCCGGTAACGCTCACCGACTTCTGCTACGGCTGGATCCTCTGGCTTTATCTCAACTGGCTGCCGTCGTTCTTCCTGCATGAATACAAGCTCGACCTGAAGCGATCGGCGTTGTTCGCCGCCGGCGTGTTCTTCGCCGGCGTGGTCGGCGATACAGCCGGCGGCATTATCTCTGACCGCATCCTGAAATCATCGGGCGATGTCGGCAAGGCGCGGATCACCGTGATCGTCGCGGGCTTCCTCGGCTCGTTCTGCTTCATGCTGCCGATCGTCATGGTGCACGATCTCTTGACCGTCGCGATCTGCCTGAGCATGGCGTTCTTCTTCGCCGAGCTGATCGTGGCGCCGATCTGGGCGATCCCGATGGACATTGCGCCGGAATATTCGGGGAGCGCCTCGGGCTTCATGAATTTTGGCTTTGGCATGGCCGGCATCATCTCGCCCGTCGTGTTCGGCTGGGCAATCGATGTCACCGGACGCTGGGACGTGCCGTTCATCGGCTCGCTCGCCATGCTGCTGATCGGTGCGGTGCTCGCGATGACCATCCACCCCCAGAATCGCTTTGTCGATCTCCGGCAAAGCCCGGTGCCGGCATGAGCGGCGAATTCCAATTCACAGAGCGGAGCAGATAATGAGTGTTGCGGTTGAAACCGATGATCTGATGGCGGGCGCGGAAGCAATCGCTGCCGATCTGATGAAGCGGGCGCGGATCGCGCAAGGCACGTTTGCCGATGCCGACCAGGCGCGCGTCGACGAGGCGGTGCGGGCTATTGCCTGGTCGCTCTACAAGCCCGAGCACGCGCGCGAGCTCGCGGAGCTTGCCGTTGCCGACACCGGCCTTGGCAACGTTCCGGACAAGATCATCAAGAAGCAGCGCAAGACCTTCGGCACGCTGCGTGACCTGTTGCGGGCGAAGTCGGTCGGCGAGATCGAGCGCGACGACCAGCGCGGCATCGTGAAATTCGCAAAACCCATGGGTGTTGTCGGGGCGATCACGCCCTCGACCAATCCGGGCGCAACGCCGGTCAACAAGACCATGATGGCGATCAAGGGACGCAACGCCGTGATCATCGCGCCGTCGCCGCTCGGCTACCGCACCACGGCGCTGGCGGTGGAATATATGCGCGAGTCGCTCGTCGCCATCGGGTTGCCGAAGGATCTGGTGCAAATCCTGCCCAATCCGGTGACCAAGGAGACGACGCAGGCGATCATGGAGGCCGTCGACCTCGTCGTCGTGACGGGCTCGCAGGACAATGTCCGTCGCGCCTATCGCAGCGGCACGCCGGCAATTGGTGTCGGTACGGGCAATGTTCCGGTCATCATCGATGAGACGGCTGACCTTACCGCGGCTGCCCAGAAGATTTGCGCCTCCAAGACATTCGACAACGCCACTTCGTGCTCCTCGGAGAACGCGGTCGTGATCGTATCGTCGGTCTATGATGCGGCGATCGAGGCGTTGAAGAAAGCCGGCGGCTATCTCGTCGATGACCTGCAGAAGGCGCGGGTGCAGGGCACCTTGTGGAAGAACGGCAAGCTCAACCGCCATCTGATCGCGCGCGACATGCCGGTTCTTGCCGAGAGCTTTGGCCTTCCCGAGGAAGCCAAATCAGCAAAGTTCCTGCTGGTGGAGGAGACCGGCATCGGCAAGGCCTATCCGCTCTCGGGCGAGAAGCTTGCGCTGGTGCTCACCGTCTACCGCGCGCCGGACTACAAGGCGGCAGCGGACACGGTTCGCAGGATCCTGGATTTCCAGGGCCGCGGCCACTCGATGGGTCTGCACACGACCGATCTGAGCCGGGCGCGCGAGCTTGCCGAGGAATTGCCGGTCGTGCGCGTGCTCGTCAATTTCGCCCACACTTTCGGCAATGGCGGCGGCTTCGACAGCGGGCTCGAATTCACGCTCACCATGGGCTGCGGCTCCTGGCAGAAGAACAGCATCTCGGAGAACCTGAACTACAAGCATTTCCTCAACATCACCCATCTCGTGGTGCCGATCCCCGAAGACAAGCCTTCGGAGGAAGAGCTGTTCGGCCCGCATTGGGCGCGTTACGGACGATAGGAAGCAGACGATGAATCTCGAGGAGTTTGCTGCCAAGCGCAGCGTGCTGGCGCCGGCCGGCGTGCCGACGCCCAAGGGGCTGGTCTGCACGACACCGGAAGAAGTCGTGGAAGCGGTCGCCAAGATCGGTCCAAGTGTCGTGAAGGCACAGGTACCAACCGGCAAGCGCGGCAAGTCCGGCGGCATCAAGCTCGTGAATACGCCGGAGGAGGGCACCGCTGCGGCGCGTTCCATCCTCGGCATGGCCATCGGCGGCCATACGGTCGTGCGTGTCCTGGTCGAGCAGCAGTGTGCCATCGCCCGCGAGCTCTATGCGGCGGTGTTGATCGACGTCGAAACGCGCAGCCCCGTGGTGCTGTTTTCAACCGAAGGCGGCATGGATATCGAGGAGGTCGCGGCGAGTAACCCGGCCGCCATTCGCCGGCATGTCGTGGACGTGCGCCACGGTTTTGGCGCACCGGAGGCGGCCGCGCTGATCAGGGGGCTCGACCTCGGATCATCGTCGGAGGCGATCGCCGATGTGCTCGCGAAACTCTATCGTATCTTCGCGGAGAAGGATGCGGAGCTTGTCGAGATCAATCCGCTGGCCATCCTGACGGACGGCCGTGTGGTCGCGCTCGATTGCAAATTCGTGCTCGATGATGCCTCTCATTTGCGCCAAGTGGAGCTCGCGGAAGTCGCTTCGCCACCGAAGATGACGGCGCTGGAAGTGCGCGGTGCCGAGCACGGGCTCAAATTCATCCAGCTCGACGGCAATGTGGGCGTGCTCGCCAATGGCGCCGGCCTGACCATGACCACGATGGATGTGATCGATCATTTCGGCGGCCGGCCGGCGAATTTTCTCGAGATCGGCGGAGAAGCCTACACCAAATCAGAGATCGCGCTCGACCTGGTGCTGTCCAATCCCGGCGTGAAGAGCCTGGTGGTGAATTTCTGCGGCGCATTCGCACGGACCGACGTGATGGCGGACGGTGTCGTGCGCGCCTGGAAGAAGCTGAAGCCGAATGTTCCGGTGTTTTTCACCATCCACGGCACCGGCGAAGACGAAGCGGTCGAGCTCGTTCGCAATGAGCTCGGTTTCGAACCCTATGATCTCATGGAAGATGCCGTGAAGGCGGCAGTCGAGGCAGCACGATGATATACCGACGCGGACAAACGGTTCTGGTTCAGGGGATCACCGGCAAGCAGGGATCGTTCTGGGCGGAGAAAATGATCGAGTGCGGTACCAGGGTGGTCGGCGGCGTCAATCCAAAGCGCGCCGGCGAAACCCATATCGGTGTTCCCATCTATGGTTCGGCCGTCGAGGCAGCGCGGCACACGCGATGCGACGTGTCGGTGATCTTCATTCCGCCGGCGCTGGCCAAGGACGCCATCATCGACGCCATCGATGCCGGCGTCGGCACCATCGTCACCCTCACCGAGCACATTCCAAGCCATGACGTGCTGGAGATTTTCGCGCGCATGCGAGACTCGAACAGTCGCATCGTCGGGCCGAACACCGCAGGCCTGGTGACGCCGGGCGAGGGCTTTGTCGGCATCATGCCGGGCCACAACACCAACGTGTTCAAGCCGGGCTCGGTCGGCGTCATCTCGCGCAGCGGCAGCCTGGGAACGCTGATGTGCCTCAATCTGACGCGCGCCGGTCACGGCCAGTCGGCCTTCATCGGTATTGGCGGCGACCCGATCATCGGCACGACGAGCCTCGACGCGCTGATGGCGCTGGACAAGGATGAACGCACCACGGCGGTCGTGCTCGTCGGCGAGATCGGCGGATCGATGGAGGAAGCGGCTGCGGAATACGCGCGCACAATGCGCAAGCCGGTGTTCTCCTTTATCGCGGGGCGCTCCTCGCCGCCGGACAAGAAGATGGGGCATGCCGGCGCCATCGTCAGCGGCGGGCGCGGCGGTTATGGGTCCAAGCGCGCTGCGCTCGAGCGGGCAGGGGTGAGGGTGGCCGATACGCCGGCCGAGATCGCGGCTTTCCTTTCCGAGATCAATACGAGGGAACGCGTGTTCGCCGCGGAATGAGGAACGACCGCCCACGCGCGCCGGTGGCCACGAGTTCGCTCGCAGGTCCGGCTCGCATGGTGGGCTCGATCATTCGCGCACTGATGCGACAAATGTCTGCGACAGCCGCTCCGCGGCCTTCTTCAAGGCCGGCGTGAGCGCGATCGCGCGGCCGACCGGCAGTCGCCCGGTCGGACCGTGCACGGCAACCGTCGCGCAGATCTTGCCGCGTGAGTCCCACACCGGCACGGCTGCTGCCGCCATGCCCTCGATGAACTCCTCATTGTCGGTACCGACATTGGTCTGCCGGATATTCTCCAGTTCGGCATCGAGCTTCGCATGATCGGTGATCGTATGCGAGGTGTGGCGCCGCAACGGATGGGACTCGATGAGCGCCTTGCGAAGCTGCGGCGGAGCGAGGCTGAGGAACAGCTTCCCGCTCGCGGTGCAATGCAGGGGAACGCGTGAGCCGACGCTCAGGCGAATCTGGATCGGCCAATCCGACTCGACGCGATCGAGATAGATCAACTCGGAGCCGTCCAGCACCGTGATGTTGCAGGTCTCTCCGATCTCCTCGACCAAAGACGCGAGGATGGCGCGGCGCGGCGCCTGGCTCAACGAATTGCGCATCACGTCGATCGCAAGCGCCGTCAGCCGATGGCCGACCTGATAGTGCCGGCCATCCGGTGTGCGCTGGGCGAAGCCGAGCGTCTCCAGCAACGACACGAAGCGATGCGTTGTCGCTTTCGGCAACTCCACGAGACTGACGAGCTCGTTGAGTGTCGGTGGCTGCTCCGCCTTCGCGATGATCTCCAGCAACTGAAGCGCGCGCTCGGAAACAGACGGCGTCTGCTGCATCGCCATTCAAGAACTCTCCTTCCCACAAAACCCTTGTCACTTGACAAAATTCGCCAAATGACTCATTCTTCGAGACATAATGTCTCATCTATTGAGACAAGTCAAGCCACGGAGGAAGCGTGACAGAGTTCGACTACGTCATCGTTGGTGCAGGATCGTCCGGATGCGTGCTGGCCAATCGCCTGAGCGCCGATGGCCGGCACTCGGTGCTGCTGCTCGAAGCGGGGCCACGCGACAACTACCTCTGGATCCACATCCCGATCGGCTACGGGAAGACGATGTTTCACAAGGCCTACAACTGGGGCTTCCACACGGAGCCCGAGGCCGAGATGCATGGTCGCGAGATTTACTGGCCGCGCGGCCGGGGCCTGGGCGGTTCAAGCTCGATCAACGGATTGATCTTCATTCGCGGCCAGCGCGCCGACTACGACCATTGGGCGCAACTCGGCAATGCCGGCTGGGACTGGAACAGCGTCCTGCCTTACTTCATCAAGTCCGAGCACAACAGCCGCGGCCCGAGCGCAACACATGGCGGCGACGGGCCGCTGTGGTCTTCCGACATCCAGGAAAAGCACGAATTGATGGAAGCCATCATTCGCGGCGCCGGTGAGCTCGGCGTTCCCTACACCAAAGACTTCAACGGCGGTGATCAGGAAGGCGTCGGTTACTATCAACTGTTCACGCGCAACGGCTGGCGCAACAGCTCGGCCGTCGCCTATCTGAAGCCGGCCAGGAACAGGGCCAATCTGCGCGTCGAGACCGGCGCGCAGGCGACCGGCCTGATCATGGAAGGACGCCGCGCCGCGGGCGTGCGCTTCCGTCAGGACGGCAAGGACGTCGAGGTGCGCGCGGCGCGCGAGGTGATCCTGTCGGCGGGCGCGCTGCAGAGCCCGCAACTGCTTCAGCTCTCGGGCATTGGACCTGCCAACGTTCTGCAACGTCACGGCATCGATGTCGTTCAGGCGTTGCCCGGTGTCGGCAGGAATTTGCAGGACCATCTGCAATTCCGGTTGATGTTCCGCGTGTCGAAGCCGATCACGACCAACGACGATCTGCGCAGCCTGGCGAGCCAGGCGCGCATCGGCCTGCAGTGGCTGTTCAAGGGCACCGGACCCCTCGGCATTGGGATCAACCAGGGCGGCCTGTTCACGCGCATCCTGCCGGGATCGCAGACGCCGGATATTCAATTTCACTTCGGCACGCTGTCGGCGGACCAGGCCGGCGGCAAGCCGCACGATTGGCCGGGCTGCACATTCTCGGTCTGCCAGTTGCGCCCGGAGTCGCGCGGCGTGGTCGAGATCAAATCGACCGATCCGATGCAGCCGCCGGCGATGCGGCCGAATTATCTGACGGCCGAGAAGGACCGCATCTGCGCCGTCGAATCCATCAAATACGCGCGCCGGCTCGCATCAACCGCGGCGCTCAAGCCGTATCTGCTCAGCGAGTACAAGCCGGGTGGCGAGGTCCGTACCGACAGCGAGATTCTCGAATTCGCGCGCGAATACGGCGCCACGATTTTCCATCCGACCGGCACCTGCAAGATGGGCTCCGATCCCATGGCGGTGACGGATTCCAGATTGCGTGTGCACGGCATCGGCGGTCTTCGCGTGGTCGATTGCTCGATCATGCCGACGCTGGTGTCGGGCAACACGCATGCACCCGCGGTGATGATCGCGGAAAAGGCGTCCGACATGATTCTGGAGGACGCGAGAGGGCAATCAATCGCGGCCTAAATCAAATTAATCGAAGTTCAAACAATAAAAACATACCAGCGGGGAGTGTAAACTATGGATCAGAGAGCGTTACTTAGGCGGGTCGTCTATGCGTCCTTAATCGGCGCGACGGTTGAATGGTATGACTTCTTTCTCTACGGCGTCGTCGCAGGGATCGTCTTCAACAAGCTGTATTTTCCGGCCGGGGATCCCGTCATCGCGACGCTCCTCGCTTACACGACCTTTGCGGTCGGCTTCGTCACCCGGCCGCTGGGCGGCGTAATCTTTGGTCATTTCGGCGATCGCATCGGCCGCAAGAGCATGCTGATCCTGACGCTGATGATCATGGGCGTCGCGACCATGCTGATCGGTCTTGTCCCGACCTATGCGCAAATCGGCATCTGGGCTCCGATCGGGCTGCTCGCGCTTCGCGTGCTGCAGGGCATCGGGCTCGGCGGCGAGTGGGGCGGGGCGGTGCTCATGACCTACGAATATGCCGAGCCGAACCAGCGCGGCTTCTATGCGAGCCTGCCGCAGATCGGTCTGTCGATCGGGCTCTGTCTGGCTTCGGGTGTCGTGGCGTTGTTGTCGTACACGCTGACCGACGAGCAGTTCCTCGCCTGGGGATGGCGCGCCGCGTTCGGACTGAGCTTCGTGCTCGTCCTCATCGGGCTCTACATCCGCCTCAACATCATGGAGACGCCGGAGTTTGCCAAGCTGAAGCAGGAAGGCACTGAAGCCAAGGTGCCGTTTGCCGCGATGATCACCGAATACCCTAAGGAAATCGTGGCCGGCATGGGCGCGCGCTATATCGACGGCGTGTTCTTCAACATCTTCGGCGTCTACTCGATCGCGTACCTGACGCAGCAGTTCAAGGTGCCGCGCACCGAAGCTCTGCTGGCGGTAACGGCCGCGGCGCTGCTGATGTGCTTCTTCATCCCGCTGTTCGGCCGGATGTCGGATCGGCTGGGCCGCACGGTGGTCTATTCCTGGGGCTCGCTCGTCACCGGCCTGTCCGCGATCCCGGCGTTCTGGATCTGGATGAATTATTCGAACGAGCCGATCCTGGTGGCGACCGCCCTGATCTTGCCGTTCGCGATCCTCTACGCCTCGATCTACGGACCGGAAGCGGCGCTGTTCTGCGATCTGTTCCGGCCGCAGGTTCGCTACACCGGTATCTCCTTCGTCTATCAGTTCTCCGGCATCTTCGCGAGCGGGCTGACGCCGATCATTGCAACGGCCCTGGTGCAAACCTACGGCATCAACGGTGGTTGGGCGATCGCGCTATACTGCGTCTTCGCCGGCGCGGTGAGCGCGCTGTCGGCGCTCTGGATCAAGAGCCTCGAGCGGCGCCGCGCGCAGGAGAATTTTGAGGTCGTCCGCTCGGCGGCCTGATCTCGTCGCAATAACCAATCGCGCCCGCATCCTCTGCGGGCGCGATTTCATTTGGAAAGGGCTAATGCCGGCAGAGCTGCGCCAGCGCGCAGGAGGCGATGCGCGCGCGGCGTGAGTCCGAGCGGCTGGTCAGGATGATCGGCAGGCGGGCGCCGAGGATGACGCCGGCGCATTCGCCACCGCCCATATAGATGAACGACTTGTAGAGTGCGTTGCCGACGTCGAGATTTGGAACCATCAGGATGTCCGGGTCGCCCGCAACCGGCGATGAAATTCCCTTGGTCGCCGCGGCCGCCGCCGAGATTCCATTGTCAAAAGCGAGGGGGCCGTCGACGACGGCCCCCTTGAGCTGGCCGCGATCGGCCATCTTGGTCAATGTGGCGGCATCGACGCTGGACGGCAGATCCGGGTTGACGGTCTCGATCGCCGACAACAGCGCGATTTTCGGCGACTGCAGCCCGATCGCGTGCGCAAAGCCGATGGCGTTAGCAAGGATGTCGACCTTGTTCTGCAGGGTAGGGGCGATGTTGACGACCGCATCGGTCACCATCAGCGGCTTGTGATAGGCCGGCAGGTCGAACCAGAAGACGTGGCTGATGCGCCGCGACGTCCGCAAGTTGGCATCGCGAGCAACGACGGCGCCGAGCAGCTCATCAGTATGCTGCGAGCCCTTCATCAGCGCACCGGCCTCGCCGGAGCTCGCCAGCGCCACCGCCACCCGCGATGCCTCGATGGGATCATCTTCCGCATCGATCAGGCGGATGCCTTCGAGGCTCGTCCTCAAGATGTCGGCGCAGGCCTCGATCCTGGCGCGAGGTCCGACAAGAATGGGATCGATGATGCCGGCCTCGCGCGCGGCGAGCGCAGCGCCCAGCGAATCGACAGAGCAGGGATAGGCGACGGCGACGTTGAGCCGCCCCTTTCCGCGAGCCGCGGCCTCCAAGGCGTCTAGACGTGGGTGAGATGAGCGTTGCGGCTGTAGTTCACCATCCAGCATGGCTCATTCCCCCAGTCATTCCGTCAGCGTGGCTGCGAGCTCGGTCGCGGCCTTTTGCAACACCGGCAACTTCGTCAGCAGGTCGTCTTCGACCATCCGCGTCACCGGCGCCTGAATGGCGAGCGCGGCCACGCAGGATTGCGAGTGTTCTTTCTTGTGGAAGATCGGCACCGCGATGCAGACGAGGCCCGACATGAACTCCTGCCGATCCAGCGCATAGCCCCTGGTGCGAATCTCGGCCAATTCGCGCAGCAGCGCATCCTGATCGGTGATGGTGGTGTCGGTGAGCTTCTCGAGCGTGATGGTCTGCAGAATGAGATCGCGCTTGGCCGCACGCATCAGCGCCAGGAACAGCTTGCCGCTGGCCGAACAATAGGCCGGCACCTTTGATCCTTGCTGAAAGGTGATGCGCAGCGGCCAGGTCGACTCGACGCGGTCGAGATAAGTGACTTCCGTGCCGTCGAGCACCGTCAGATTGCAGGCCTCGCCAACCTGTTCGACCACGCGGCGAATGATCTCGTGGCGGATGATGCCGCTCGGCTGATTGCTCAGGATGGAAAAGGCGAGCGTCGACGCGCGCGGCGCCAGCTCATAGTGGCGTCCGTCAGGCGTTCGCTGCACGAGGCCCGCGGCTTCAAGCGTGCCGAGCCAGCGATGCACGGTGGGTTTTGGAACGCCCGCGCGATTGGCGAGCTCCGCCAATGAAGCCGGATGCGGCAACGCCGCGATCGCCTCGATCATCCCCAACGGTTTCAGCACGCCCGATAGATCATTCATGCCGTCTTTTTAGCATATATTCCAGAAAATGGAACGTTAAAATACAAAAAATGAGATTTTTGTTGATAGGGACGCCTTCGTGTGGCAAGGATGGCCAGACAAGAATTTTGAAGCCGCCGAGATGGGAGGGCGCAGCCATGAAGATGACGACCGAAGAAGCGTTCGTGAAAGTTCTGCAGATGCACGGCATCGAGCATGCTTTCGGCATCATTGGCTCGGCCTTCATGCCGATCTCGGATCTGTTTCCGCAGGCCGGCATCACCTTCTGGGACGTCGCGCATGAGTCCAATGGCGGCCTGATCTGCGACGGCTACACGCGCTCGACCGGCAAGATGGCGATGGCCATTGCGCAGAACGGCCCGGGCATCACCGGCTTCGTCACGCCCATCAAGACCGCCTACTGGAATCACACGCCGATGCTGCTGGTGACGCCGCAGGCGGCGAACAAGACCATCGGGCAGGGCGGCTTCCAGGAAGTCGAACAGATGGCGCTGTTCCGCGACATGGTCTGCTACCAGGAAGAAGTGCGCGATCCCTCGCGCGTCGCCGAAGTGCTCAACCGCGTCATCACCAAGGCCAAGCGCCTGTCGGCGCCGGCGCAACTGAACATCCCGCGCGATTTCTGGACGCAGGTGATCGACATCAACCTGCCGGCCATCGTCGAATTCGAGCGGCCCTCCGGCGGCGAGGCGGCTATCGCTGAAGCTGCGAAGCTTTTGTCGCAGGCCAAATTCCCGGTCATCCTGTCGGGAGCCGGCGTGGTGTTGAGCAACGGCATCGGCGCCTGCGCGGCGCTCGCCGAAAAGCTCGATGCGCCAGTCTGCAACAACTATCAGCACAATGACAGCTTCCCCGGGAGCCATCCGCTCGCAGTCGGCCCGCTCGGCTACAACGGCTCGAAGGCGGCGATGGAATTGGTCGAGAAGGCCGACGTCGTGCTGGCACTCGGCACGCGGCTCAATCCGTTCTCGACGTTGCCCGGTTACGGCATCGATTACTGGCCGAAGACGGCGAAGGTGATCCAGGTCGACATCAACGCCGATCGCATCGGGCTCACCAAGCCGGTGACCGTCGGCATTTGCGGCGACGCCAAGCTCGTGGCCGAGGGCATTCTCGCGCAGCTTTCGCCGAGCGCCGGCAATGCCGGGCGCGACGAGCGCAAGGCGCTGATCCATTCGACCAAGTCGAAATGGCTGCAGACCCTCTCCAGCATGGATCACGAAGAGGACGATCCGGGTACGACCTGGAATGAGGATGCGCGCCAGCGCGACAAGGACCGGATGTCACCGCGCCAGGCCTGGCGTGCGATCCAGGCGGGCCTGCCGCGCGACGCCATCATTTCCAGCGACATCGGCAACAATTGCGCGATCGGTAACGCCTATCCGACCTTCGAGAAGGGCCGCAAATATCTGGCGCCGGGTCTCTTTGGTCCGTGCGGTTACGGTTTCCCGTCGATCATCGGCGCCAAGATCGGCAATCCCGATACGCCCTGCGTCGGCTTCGCCGGTGATGGCGCATTCGGAATCTCGATGAGCGAAATGAGCTCGATCGGCCGCGAGGAGTGGCCGGGCATCACCATGGTGATCTTCCGCAACTATCAATGGGGCGCGGAGAAGCGGAACTCGATCCTCTGGTACGACGACAATTTCGTCGGCACCGAGCTCGATCCGAATCTGAGCTATGCCAAGGTCGCCGAGGGCTGCGGTCTCAAGGGCGTGACGGTGAAGACGCAGCGTGAGCTGACCGACGCCTTGCGCGAATCCTGCGAGGCGCAGAAGAAGGGCATCACCACCTTCATCGAGGTCGTCCTCAACCAGGAACTCGGCGAGCCATTCCGTCGCGACGCGATGAAGAAGCCAGTGGTGGTGGCAGGCATCAAGCGCGAGGACATGCGGCCGCAGAAAGTCGCTTAAGTCTCATCGCAGTAGATTGTTGGAGGGCCCGCGCGCCACACGGCGCGCGGGCTTTCGCTTTTTTCATCGCCTGTCCAAGGCGGATTCAGCCAACGAGCTGAAATTGACCGGAGCGGCGAGCTAGCACATGCTACGCCGACGCCGGCTCATGCCGGCTGTGACGCAACATATGAACTGCTCCGCTCCGCAAGAGTTATTCAGGTGGCATTCGTTCAAATCAGGAGGCTGATTTGTCTGTTCAAGAAGACAAAGATAGAAAATCAGGCAGCACCAAGCGGTCCCGCAGAGATGTTTTATGGCGCGGCTCGCAACTGGCGGGGGCAGCGGTCGCTGGCGCAGTCCTGCCGGAAACGGCGCACGCGGCCGGCGACGCCGACAAGAATCTGCCGCCCAATGTTCCCGAATGGATGCAGAGCCCGGGCGCCGATGTCGGCAGCCAGCCTTACGGCACGCCGTCGCCGTTCGAGAAATCGGTCATTCGCAACATTCCGAAAAACCTGAAGCAATATACATCCGCCTCGGTCCGGACGCCGCTACAGGACCTCGACGGCATCATCACGCCGAACGGTCTGTTCTATGAGCGCCACCATGGTGGGATTCCTACCATCGATCCTGCCGAACACCGGCTGATGATCCATGGCCTGGTCGAGAAGCCGCTCATTCTCACCATGGACGAGGTGAGGCGCTTTCCTTCCCAGTCGCGCGTTCATTTCATCGAGTGCTCGGGCAATCCCGCCTATGACGGGATCTACGGCAAGACGGCTTCCGACCTCGTCGGTCTCGTCAGTTGCGCCGAATGGACCGGCGTTCCCCTGAAGACGGTGCTGGACGAGGTGGGGCTGAAGCCGGAAGCGAAATGGGTCGTCGCGGAAGGCGCCGATGCCGCGGCGCTGACGCGCAGCATCCCGATGGAGAAATGCCTCGAGGATGCCATGCTGGTCTACAGCCAGAATGGCGAGCGGCTGCGGCCATCTCAAGGCTATCCGCTGCGGCTGCTCCTGCCCGGATTTGAAGGCAACATGAACGTGAAATGGCTGCGGCGCCTGCACGTCACGGACGAGCCGGCCTATTCGCGCGAGGAGACAGCGAAATATACGGACTCGATGCCGGACGGAAAGGCGCGGCAATTCACCTTCTATATGGAAGCGAAGTCGATCATCACGCGCCCGTCCGGCACGCACAAGATCGAGAAGGGCTTTAACGAAATCACCGGCATCGCCTGGAGCGGTCACGGCAAGATTTCTCGCGTCGATATCTCCGTGGATGAAGGACGAAGCTGGGCACCGGCAAAGCTTCAGGATCCGGTGCTGACCCGCGCGCTGACGCGCTTTCGCTTTCCCTGGCATTGGGATGGCGAGCCGGCCGTCATCATGAGCCGCGCCACCGATGAGAGCGGCTATGTGCAGCCGACATTTGCCGAGCTGACCAATGTGCGCGGGCTGAACTCGTTCTATCACAACAACGCCATCATGCCCTGGCGCGTCGCAAACTCCGGCGAGGTGAGCAATGCCAATGTCAAGGCTTGAGACGTTGGCGGCGCTGCTGCTCGCGGCCGTGATCGCTGTCGCGGCCCACGCCGAAAGCGGCAAGTTCGGCTTCGGGCGCGCTCCGACCGAGCAGGAAATCGCGGGCTGGAACATCGACATCGGCCGGGACGGCCAGGGATTGCCGCCGGGCACTGGTTCGGTCCAGGAAGGGCGCAAGATCTTCGAGGAGAAATGCGCTGCCTGTCACGGCGAAAAGGCCGAGGGCGGCGTCGGCGATCGTCTTGTCGGTGGGCAGGGGACGCTCACCTCGGCGAAGCCGGTGAAGACAGTTGGAAGCTTCTGGCCCTACGCGCCGACGCTGTTCGACTACATCCGCAGGGCGATGCCGATGAACGCGCCGCAATCCCTTGGTAACCCGGAGGTCTATGCGCTGTCGGCTTATATTCTGAACCTCAACGGCCTGGTGACGGATAACGCCGCGCTCGATGCCAAGTCGCTCGCGTCGGTCAAGATGCCGAACCGGGATGGCTTTGTCGGAGACCCGCGGCCTGACGTGAAAAACGAGGCGTGCACGAATAATTGCAAGAACTGAGGCGCGCACGAGGCGCGCGGAACATTCTCACGACCGAGGCCACTGCTCGCAGTGGCCTCTTTTTTGTCGATGGTTACAGGTAACAAAATTAATTCTTCTTCGAAGTGTTCTGCAGTCCGTCTGCTAATATGCGCTTCTGGCACAGCGCTTGTGCGCCGACCTCTGCCCTCAACGATTTTGGATGGCTGAAACATGACCCAGAATTTCGATGCGATCGTGATCGGGGCGGGGCAAGCGGGGCCCTCACTCGCCGGCCGCCTGACCGCAAGCGGCATGAAGGTTGCCGTCATCGAGCGCGACAAGTTCGGCGGCACCTGCGTCAACACGGGCTGCATGCCGACCAAGACGCTGGTTGCCAGCGCCTACGCGGCGCATCTGGCGCGCCGTGGCACCGACTATGGCGTCATGCTGGATCAGCCAGTGCGCATCGACATGCGCAAGGTCAGGAGCCGGGCGGCGACCGTCACCGCCAATTCCAGCGGGAACGTCGAGAAGTGGCTGCGCGGCATGAAGGGCTGCACTGTTTTCCACGACCAGGCTCGCTTCGAGGGGCCAAAGGAAGTGCGGGTTGGCGCGGAGCTTTTGTCCGCGCCGCGCATCTTCATCAATGTCGGCGGGCGCGCGAACGTGCCCGATCTGCCCGGCGTGCGCGAGATTTCCTATCTCACCAACACTTCGATCATCGAGCTCGAACGGGTGCCGGAGCACCTGGTGGTGATCGGCGGCAGCTATATCGGCCTTGAGTTCGCGCAGATGTATCGCCGCTTTGGCGCCGAGGTGACCGTCGTCGAAATGGGCCCGCGGCTCGTCGGCCGCGAAGACCCTGACGTGTCCGACGCCGTGCGCGATATCCTTGAGCGGGAAGGCATCCATGTCCGCACGTCGGCCGAATGCATCAGCTTTGCCAAGGGAAATCCCGGCGTGCGCGTCGGCGTCGACTGTACGCAGGGTGAGCCGGAAATCCTCGCCTCCGATGTGCTGCTCGCCGTCGGCCGACACCCCAACACCGACGATCTCGGGCTTGAACGTGCCGGCGTCGCGCTCGATAAGCGCGGCTACATTGTCGTTGACGACGGCCTTCAGACCAGCGTCCCCGGCATCTGGGCGCTCGGTGATTGCAACGGGCGCGGCGCCTTTACCCACACCGCCTACAACGACTTTGAGATCGTCGCTGCGAACCTGCTCGACGGCGAGAACCGGCGCGTCAGCGATCGGGTCCTTGGATACGCGCTCTTCATCGATCCGCCGCTCGGCCGCGTCGGCATGACCGAAACGCAGGTGCGTGCCCTCGGCAAGCCTTATCTCGTGTCCACCCGGCCCATGACGCGTGTCGGCCGCGCGGTCGAAAAGGACGAGACGCTCGGCTTCATGAAAGTGCTTGCCGATCCCGCGACCAAACAGATCCTTGGCGCGTCGATCCTCGGCACTGGCGGTGACGAGGCGATCCACGGCATCCTCGATGCCATCAATGCGAAGAACCCCTACGATCAGCTCCGCTGGGCGGTGCCGATCCATCCGACCGTGTCCGAGCTGATCCCGACGCTGTTGCTAGGCTTGCAGGCGGCCCCATCAGCTTAATGTCAGTGACCACGGATACGGCTGACGCGTGATGCCACGTCGGTCCACACCGGCTTGTCGGGCGCAAACTGACCGCGCAGGAAGGATACGAGCTCGGCGATCTGTGCATCGCTCATGCTGTCCTTGAAGGCAGGCATATAGCCGAGGTCGCTGAACGCTGGTTTGGCGATGCCGTGCAGGATCACCTGAATCAGATTGTCCGGCTGAGCGCTATGCAAATTGCTGTTCAGCGCCAGCGAGGGCCGGCTGCCAAACAGCGGCAATCCGCCGACCTCGTGGCAGACGGCGCAGGCGCCCTGATAGAGCCGTGCGCCGGGGCTCGGCGCGAATATCACTCTTGTTGATGTCTCCAGCTTGGTGGCCAGCGCTGCCAGCGCCGGCTGGTCCTTCGGCGTCTCATTGAAGGAGGCGAGATAGACCGCCATGGCACGGATGTCCGCGTCGGGCAATGCGGCCAATTCCTTCACGACCGGCGCCATGGGGCCTGCGGCGACGCCGTGATAACGCGACTCGCCGGTGTGCAGATAGGCGAAGAGTTCGTCCTCGTTCCATGGGATCGGCGCTTGCGACAGCGAGGTCAATGCCGGCGCTTCCCAGCCCTCCGCGAATCCGCCGGCGAGATAGGCATTGGCTTTCTCCGCCTGAAGCGCATTGCGCGGTGAATGGCAGGCGCCGCAATGGCCGAGACCTTCAATGAGATAGGCGCCGCGATTCCAGACGTCCGATTTGCTCGCGTCGGGCACAAATGTCTCGGCCTGATGGAACAGCGCGTTCCATCCGGCCATCAGCGGACGAACGTTGAACGGGAAGCGCAGCTCGTTGCCAGGCGCTTTCGCCTGCACGGGCTTCTGGGCCATCAGGTACGCATAAAGCGCCTGCAAATCGGCGTCGCTGGCCTTTGCGAAATGCGTGTAGGGAAAGGCGGGATAGAGATGGCGGCCGTCGCGATGGATGCCCTCGCGCATCGCGCGCTCGAAGGCGGGATAGGACCACGCGCCGATGCCGGTTGCCTCGTCGGGCGTGATGTTGGTCGAATAGATCGTGCCGAACGGCGTCTCAATGGGCCGGCCGCCGGCATTGACGATGCCGTCAGCCGATGTGTGGCACACGGCGCAATCGCCGAGTGCGGCGAGTTGCGCACCGCGCGCGATGGTCGCAGCGGAATACACGGAGGTATCCGGCCGCGCGATCGGCGCAATCGCCCGCCAGGGCAGGACCGCAGCGCCGATGCCGATGGTAGCAATGCAAAGCGCGCCAAGCGTTGCGAAGACGCCACGCCGCGCCGCAAAGGGATTGAACCATTTATTTGCCGACTGCGTTTGTGTCGGCTGTGGCGCTGGCAGCGCCGCAGGCTCGCTCTGTCCTTTGCGCAATCCTCTGAGGATGCGCTCCGGCGTGAACGGCAATTCGCGGAAGCGCACGCCGGTCGCGTCATAGATCGCGTTCGCGATCGCGGCCGCACTGGGAACGGAGGCGGATTCACCGACACCAAGCGGCGGCTGATCCTGCCGCGGCAGCATCAGCACGTCGATCTCAGGCACGTCGGGGAATTTGATGATGGGATAGGCGCCCCATTCGCGTGTCGCCACCGAGATGCGGTCGAAGGAGACCTCCTCCATCAGCGCGCGGCTGGTCGATTGCACGACATTGCCATGGATCTGATGCCGGACTCCGTCCGGATTGATCATCAGCCCGGAATCCTGACCCGCGACGACACGCGTGACGCTGACATCGCCGGTTGCCTTGTTGACCGCGACGTCGGCGATCCACGCCGACCAGGCCGCGCCATAACCCGGGAACTTGCTATGCACATAGAGCGCGTAAGCGAACCCGCGGCCACGCACGATGTCGCCTTCCGGGGTTTTCTCCTCGCGCACCGGCCGCCTCTGCCAGCCGGCGCGCTCGGCCACCGCGTGAACGAGATCGACCGCGCGTTGATCCCTGAGATAGCGCAACCGATAGTCGATCGGATCGACGCCCGCCTCATCGGCGCATTCGTCGATCCAGGATTCATGCGCAAAGGAATTCGGCAGCGCGGAGACGCCGCGGAACCAGGAGGCCCGCACGATCGGCGGCATGTC
>Ga0210384_10002618_pt1 | contig 21767 bp, 16 predicted proteins | sample IncBWH2MmetaG_FD_160574 | JGI IMG/M metagenome (GOLD analysis project Ga0210384, IMG submission 160574) | Forest soil microbial communities from Barre Woods Harvard Forest LTER site, Petersham, Massachusetts, United States - Inc-BW-H-2-M | ecosystem: Environmental > Terrestrial > Soil >...
TGCGTGGGCGCCGGCGGCGGCACCTGCACGGCCTCGGGCTCCGGCAGCCTCAACGACACCGTCAACCTCCCGAGCGGCGGCAGCGTGACCTACACGGTGAGCTGCACGCTCTCGGCCTCGGCCACCGGCACGCTGAGCAACACGGCCTCGGTGACCGCCCCGGCGGGTGTCACCGACCCGAACCCGGGCAACAACTCGGCGACGGACAGCGACACGATCACCGCCGCGCCCGGAGCCATCGTCACGGGTACCAAGACCGTCTCCGCCGGACCGTACAACGTCGGCGGTACCGTCACCTATACGGTGAAGCTCACCAACTCCGGCACCGGAGCCCAGGCCGACAACCCCGGCAACGAGTTCACCGACATCGTCCCGTCGGGGCTGACTCTGGTCAGCGCCGTGGCGACGAGCGGCACGGCGGCGGCGAACACCGGCAACAACACGGTCACCTGGAACGGAGCGATCCCGGTCAGCGGCTCGGTGACGATCACCATCACCGCCACGATCAAGCCCATCGCTGCCGGCCAGACGATCTCGAACCAGGGGCGCATCGCCTACGACAGTGACGGCAACGGGACCAACGACGCGACGGCCCAGACCGACGATCCGGGCGTGCCCGGGGCCGACGATCCCACCAGCTTCACGGTGGCGGCGGCGGCCGGCGCCGACATCCCGACCCTCTCGAACCTGGGATTGCTGCTGCTGGCGTTGGCCATGGCGGGACTGGCCTTCGGCAGCCTGAAGCGTCGCAAGTCCGCCTGACGCAGGCCGGCGTTGCCGATCGGGGCGGCCCTCCGGGCCGCCCCTCTGGCAAAGCAGCATTGACAGGAAATAAGAGTCCGCTATAGTAGCGCAAAGATCACCGTGGTGAGCCGTAGCGCCGGACTGAAGGCTCCTTGGCGCGGCCCAAGTCCGGTCGGTGGCCGGGACAGTCACGCCGGGGTCGTTTGGGAGGCAGACGATGCCGATCGTTCGCGATGTCTTTTTCCGTCCGCCCCTGGCGGTGGCTCGGCTGGGCGCCAGCGCCACGCCCCTCGATAACTTCGAGTGGCGGGACGATCCCACGATCCACGGGGCCGCCCGCACGGTCATCGAGCCGGCGATCACTCTCGAAGTCGCCCCGGATGGCTCGACGGTGCCCTATCGTCCTTCCCTGATCCGATTCAGAGACGGAGGCGCCCTCCGTCCGGTGGCTCCCTTCTTCGAGCTGTGGGCGAGAATCGAGTACACCGCCGACGACCCGGAGGTTGCCGACGACGGCATGCAGGCGGCAGCAGGTGCCGGCGACCCTGCGGCGGGCGCCCCGAATCCCGATGTAGCCTCTTCCAAGGCAGGCGCGGCTCTCCGGTCGCCTGCCAGCCGACGGTCCACGACGGGGGGCGCCGCGAAGGCCCCGAACCCTCCGGTGGCCGCTCCTCCGCCGGGCGGCGGCCCCCGGCGGCGCCCCGGCGACCAGGACGTGGTGGCCCTGACCTCTTCGCTCCTGGAGCGGGCGGGCGGGAGCATCGCCGGGGTCCTCTATACGGTGCACCTGGCCAACCGCAAGGCCGCCCGCCGGTCCGGCGACCCGGCCAACTCCTTTGAGGCCAATTTGCAGGTCGTTGGCGACGATCATCGGCGCCATCAGCTCCTGGCTTTCACCGCGCCGAGGCCGAACCAGGAGCCTCTGGTCTTGCCGGACCGGCCCATCCCGCTGGGATGGTTCCAGGTCCTCCAGCCCGTCCCCCGGACTCACGTCGACGTCGATCTGGACGTGCTGCGGATGCGCTTCACTCCCGCACGAGGCGAGGTCTATGGGCCCGGCTCCGCGGTCGAAGGCGCCGACGAGTCGACCGGCCGTCCTTTCCAGCTCGTCCCTGCCGAGAACCGGATCCTGAACCAGCGGGCATCGTGGTTGCGCTACGACGGCAGCTACTCCAACTTCCTCAACCCGGAACCGTGGGATACCTATGACGGCGCCGACCAGAACGACAACGTCTCGTGGGGAGTGGTGGACGATACCTGCGATGGCCTGATCCGGGCCGAAGTGGTGATCCGCGGGCGCCGGCACCTCGCCGCGGCCCGGGTCACCGTGGGTCCGCCCGACTACGCGCCCGACCGGCGTCCCTTCCTGTCGCTCGCCGACGACCTGGCGGACCGCGATGAGGAGCCCGTGTCGCTCGCGGAGATCCAGGCCACGCTGGGCATGACTTTGACGGAGGTCACCGACCTGTTTCAGCGGGTCTTCGAGACCGCGGGCCTCATCAACCTCGACGCCATCCGCTCGCGCGGGCTCGACGACGACCAGGCCCTGCTGTCCGATCCGGGAACCCGGGTTGGGAAGCTGCCGTTCACCGACGCCACCAGCATGACGGGCGCCGACAAGCCGTACGCCAGCGCCAAGGTCGAGGCTCTCACCCCGCAGGCGCCCGTCGACCCCGGCGCCACCCCCCTCCCCTATTCCCAGCTCGTCCCGCTGGCCCACGAGAGGCTGGCGCAGCAGGACGAGCTGCTCGACTTCCTGACCAGCCAGCCGGACCGGGTGCGTCTCCTGCTCAGGCCACCCTACGGCCAGTTTGCCGAGCTCAAAGCCAAAGTGCAGAGCGGCGATGGTCCGAATCCTGACTTTCGCGATCCCCGGCTGGCCCGCGACCAGGCTCACGACATGCGCATGCCGCCCTACATGCGCGACGAGCTCGGCGCTGCCCTCTCGCTGACGCGGCGGCAGTACCTCGCGGTGCTGCGCTATGTCGAAGCGCTCGCGGCGCGTCCGGGAGCGCGGCCGGCCCAGCCCGCTCTTGCCGCACTCAAGAAGCCGCTGCGCGTGCAGGTCGCCGCCGCGGTGGCCGAGAAACCGGAGGAGCCCTGGTGGAAGGTCCAGCGCGAGGTGTTGCAGCAGGCGCCGGCGAGGGCAGCTCCGGACCCTGACTCACCGCTGCGCCAGCGGGTCAACAGTGTGCTCGAGAGGATCCGGCAGCGCGACCGTCCGACTCCGGGCGGGTCCAAGCCATGAGCCTGCTGCCTGTCCTGGGACCGGCGCCCCGGCCCATGGCGCCATCCGCCGCGGCCCTGCCGGCGGGCGGCGGCCCCGGGCCGGCGATGCACCTCGTCCCCGGCCCCTACCCCGTCGTCCTGGTGGTGGCAGATTCCCGGCTCTACGAGGTGAGCCCAGAGTTCTTCGCCGAGCTTGCCGAGGGCGACGCCGGGGCGATGGCCGAGCTGCTCGGCCGGGGGGCCGGGCGGCGGGTGGCCGCGAGCTTCGACGAGGTCGCCCCGCCGCCTTCCCCCACCGCCCTCTCGCTCAACCTGGCGCAGGTCTGCAACCTGGCATGCAGTTACTGCTATGCCGACGAGGGCAGGTTTCACGCTCCGGCGCGCCCGATGCCAGGGGCGGTGGCGATGGCGGCCATCGACCGCCTGGTCGAGTCGGCGGGGGGTTCGCGAGTGACGCTCGGCTTCATCGGCGGCGAGCCGTTCCTCAACCGCCGCGCCCTCCACGCCAGCGTCGCCCACGCGCGCGCCCGGGCCGCGGAGGCCGGCTGCCCGATCGGTTTCTCGGTCACCACCAACGGCACGCTGCTGACGGCGGAAGATGTCGAGCTGCTGCGCGCCAACGCGTTCGTCGTCACGGTGAGCCTGGACGGCGACGCCGCGACCCATGACCGGCATCGTGCGGCCCGAGGCGGCGGCGGCAGCCACGCCCGGGCGATGGCCGCGCTGGCGCCACTGCTGCGCGATCCCGGAAAGGCGAGAGTGGCGGCGCGCGCCACGGTGACCCGCGACGACCTGCGAGTGGCGGAGCGGGTGACACCGCTGCTCGAGGCCGGCTTCCTCGAAGTGGGAGTGAGTCCGGCACGAACCGGACCGGACCCAGAGCTGCTCCTGCGCGGTGCCGACTGGGAACGTTTCCTCGGCGAGATGATCCGGGCCGCTGAGCAGGAACTGGCCCGCCTGCGTGCTGGCGGCGTCGCCGAGCCCTGCCGCTTCTCGAATCTGGGGATCGCGCTTAAGGAGCTCCACCGCGGGAGCTGCCGCCCGCTGCCTTGCGGCGCCGCCCACGGCTACGTATCGCTGAGTGCCGATGGGCGTTACTACACCTGCCATCGGACCATCAACGACCCGCGCTTCGACCTCGGCGACCTCGCAACCGGGCCGAGCCTGGAGGCGCGTCGCCGCTTCCTGGAGGTGCGCCACGTCGACCGCCAGGAGCCTTGCCGCTCGTGCTGGGCGCGCTACCTGTGCGGCGGCGGCTGCCACGCCGAGGTGGCGGCGGCGGGACGCGACGGCTGCGACTATGTGCGCGGCTGGCTGGAGCACTGCATGCGGACCTACGTCACCGTCGCCGACGAGCTGCCCCATCTGCTGCGGACCCCTGGAGAAGGTGCGCCATGACCAACAAGATCCTGCCCCGCAACCTCACCGCCCGGGCGGACTACGACGTCCCGGGCAACCCTCCGACGACGCGCCCGGAGAGCGGTGTCGGCAACTGCTACCCGGGCCTCGAATACGATCACCGCAACCTCGACCGGCGCTTCTTTCCCGGCCTCGTCGTCGAGTACGTGGCGCAGAGCGACACCGCTTCGCTGCCCGGCGCCCGGGTGGTGGAGGTCGACACCTCAGATCCCGAGCTGACGACCGCCGAGCTGCGCTACCTGCAGCTGGCCGGCGCGTTGCGCGAGCAACTGAGCGGCGAGCAGGGCACGCGGCTCTCGGCTGCCGGCAGCCGCTGGTTCCTGAGCGCGATCGCGCAAGCCGGCAAGAAAATCGAGCTGGTGGACGACGCCGGCGACCCGCTCGACGGCATGGTCGTCTGGCGCCTGGTCCGCAGCCTGCGACCGGAAGCGGTGACCCTGACGCTGAGCAGCCGGCCGGAGAGCGGCAGCCCCGGGGAGCCTGTCATCCTCGAGGGCTGGCGGCGGCGCTTCACCGACCCCGAGACCGGCCTCATCGGCCTCTCGTATCAACCGGGGGAGCTGACGCAGAGCCTCTGCTCGCCCTGGATGCACGACTTCCGGGACTGCGCCTGTACCTACTGGGCGTCGAACCACCCCGACATCGTCTTTCCCGAGATCCTCCCGGGCGAGGCGACGCTACCCTCCGGGAAGGCCGACGATCCGCTGCTGGGAGAGCAGCGGATCGACTGGCTTCGGGAGCGCCGCGCGCGCGCTCTCACCGCCTGGTCGGGCCGCACCCAAGGAGCCGACCTCCCTTACCAGGTATCCCATTTCGAGATCAACGAGACCTGGCAGGATCTGGCGGTCGTGCTGGAGGACCGGGAGACCAGCGGCCCCTATGTGCCGCGCAGCCGCCAGGCGGACAACGCCCGGCCGTACGCCACCCCGGTGGAGCTGCGCGACCAGCTCCTGGTGCTGGCCGGTCTGGAGCATCTGGTGATCCTGCTCTATCTCTACGCCCGCTACAGCCTTCTCGCGCCGGACGAGGTGAAGAAGGGCTCCACGACGAAGGGGCGTTGGCCCACGCTCGCCGACGACGTCGAGTTCGTCCGTCACCAGATTCTCGGCGTGGCCATCAGCGAGATGCAGCATATGCGCTGGGCCAACCATCTGCTCTGGGGGCTGGCCGACGCCAAGCTGATTCCGGGCTGGACGTTTGAGCCCGCCGTGGTCCCTCCCGCACTGAAGATTCCTGCCGCGGGCAAGCTCAAGACCGACCTGAACGCCGAGTTGCGACCTCTCGACCCGCAGACCCGCCAGCTCTTCGAGGACATCGAAGAGCCCAGCGGCTACATCGACGGGCGCTACGCGCGAGCGACCGCGACCCTGCTGCAGAGCGCGTACCCGAGTAATCTCTACCAGATGGCGTCGAGCATCGTGCGCGACGGCGAGCAGCATTTCCTCTGCTTCCGCGACATCAACCTGGTGCTCTCGGCCTACGGCCAGGATCTCCCGTACTTGCGCCAGGTCAAGCCAGGCGATCCCAAGGATCCCTCCGTCAAGGCGGCCCTCGCCATCTATTCGCAGATCCTCGACGATCTGGTCGAGGGCTACCAACTGGCCGGGCCGTATGTGAACCGGCTGAGCCTCGCCGAGGCCCGCAAACTGATGTTCGACCTCGACCGCGAGGCCGAGGCTCTGGCCAGGAAGGGCATCGGCCTGCCGTACTTGTCCCTCTTCCCGCCGCCCGCCGCGCCGGTCGCCGCCGCGCGATGAGCCGCGGCCTGCCTGCCCACGTCGTGATCGCAGGCGCGGGCTTGAGCGGCAGCGCTCTGGCCCTGACGCTGCTGCGGCGAGGGCTCGAGGTGACTCTCCTCAGCGCTGAGCGAGCGGTCCGGCCGGCCGTCGAGGCTCTCCCCGAGCCCACCGTCCGCCTGCTCCAACAGGTTGGCCTGGCTGCGGCGCTGCGAAAGGCGGGGGGAGTCGTGGTGCGCGGCTTTGAGGGGGGCTGGGAGCCGGGTGGAGGGCCGCGCTGGCTCGATGGCTGGTGGGTGCACGTCGAGCGCTCGCGGCTGGCGCGGGCCGCGCTCGCCGAGGCAATCTGGCGCGGCGCCAGGGTCGTCGCAGCGCACCGGGCATCGCCGGCGCAGCGGCAAGACGGTAATCGCCTTTGCTGGCGGATCGACGGCAGCGAGGTGCAGCCGATCGCGGTGGTCGACGCCACGGGCCGTGTCGCCCGGTGGTCGAGGCCCCTGGCACGCGCCGGGCGCCAGGTCGCCGCACTCTTCAACTGCCCCGGCAGCAGCCGGGCGGAGCCGGGCCGGAGGGTTCGGATCGAGGCGGGGTGGGCCTACCGCATCGCGCATCCGGACCAGACCACGGTGGGGATCGTGCTGGAGCGGGGAGCGCTCGCGGGACGGACCCTGCCGGCCGAGGCTGCGGCGGCGCTCGGCGTGGCGAAACCCCAAGCCTGCGTTTTCTCCGCGCACCGGCCAGCCTTCGCGCAATGGGCCGAGGAGCCGATCCGGGGCCGGCGGCTGGCGATCGGCGACGCGGCGCTGGCCTACGATCCGATCGCCGGCCAGGGCCTGCGCTTCGGACTCGCCTCGGGGCTGGCGGCGGCAGCCGTCATCTCGGCCTGGGCGAAGGCGGGGGATCCCGCCGTGACGACCGAGTACTATCGCACCTTCGCCGGCGCGGCGAGGCAGCGCCACCTGCGCAGGTTGGCGGAACTGAGGGCTGGCGGCACGGCGGCGCCTGTCGCGGCGGTGTCTCCGGCCGAGACCTTCGCCGCGGAGCGCGACGAGTTTTTCTTCGCCGCTCCCACCCGGCGAACGAGCGTCAACCGCGGCGGGCGGCTCGCCACGGAGGAGGCCCTGGTCCTGGCGGACGGCGAGATGGTGCGCTGGCTGGGCGCCTTCGATCTGCTGCGTCTGCGCGATCTTGCCCGCACGCCGCGGCATGGCGCCAGGCTTCGACGGCAGCTCGTCGAAGAGGGCCTGTCAGGGATGGACGCTGGCATCTTGCTGCACTGGTGCCTGCGCCACGGTGTGCTGGCCCGCCGCCCCGCCGGGCGCTGAAGGCAGCCGCCGCGCCATCACGCCTTCCGTTGCCGCCGCCGCGGTCAGGCTTGCTGCGCCTGGGCGATCAGCTGCGCGATCCCGAACTTCCCGTCCTGGGTGAACTGATCCAGCGGTTTCCACGTCGGATCCTGGTTGAAATAGGAGTGCTGGTCGCCGACCAGCAGGCCGGCGAAGACCTCGCCGACGATGCGCGCGCCGACCCCCCGCAACCGGATGGGGGTGTCGTTCTGGGCGAACGCCTGCTGTGCCTCCGCGAGGATGTAGTACCAGAGGGGAGCGTTGTCTCGGAACCGCGACGAGAGCTGGACCAGCTTGGGGTTGTTATCGTTGTCCGCCTTGGTGGCCTTGCCGACCCGCAGTTTTTCGTCGGGTACCACCGCGACGCCGATCTTCCGCGCCACCGCCTGCCCCGAGGGGAGGCCCATGCTCCTCCCGCGCAGCAAGTTGCGCAGCGCCAGCGAGGATGGATTGACGGCGATCGACGGTGGCAGGATGCCCAGCGGGTTGACCAGCGAGGTGTCGGGCTTGTAAGCCGGCTGCAGGCGGTTCGGTCCCGTGGCCGGCGGGTTCGCGGTGAACCTGAAGAACAGCTGCCAGTCGATCGCCCAGATGGAGGGGAACTCCCGGAATCCCGTCAGGCTGGTGTTGGGGTCGGCGGAGAAGATGTCCTGGCGGGTGGCGAGCGTGGTGTTCAGGCGATAGATGGGACGCACCATCGAGTGCCCGAAGCGGTAAGCCGCGACCGAGAACTCGACCGGCATGAAGGGCTCCCGCTTCCAGTGGAAGAAGCGGAGGCGGGGCGGGTCCTCGAGGATCGAGGTCTGCTTCGCCAGGTGCGGGAAGACCTCTCCCGCCTCCTGCGCGCCCAGGATGGTGGGTAGAAAATCGTTGACCACGACCCACTGATAGTGCCAGCGGACCAGGCGCTGGACGGTGGGGAAATCCGAGGCGCTGGCGGCGTTCAGCACGTCCGCGACGCGGTTGTGGAAGCGCAGGAAGGTCGCCTGGAGCTGCGAGACGATCACGTTCTCGTCGTTGCGCGGGTCGCCGATCAGGGCGCGCTTCGGCCCCGTGTCCGGCGCGTTCCTCTGCACGTCCCGCGTCTTCGGATCGTGCGGGTTGCCGGTCAGCTGCCGGCCGAGCAGCACCCGCACTCCGTCGGCGGCGTAGAGATAGGGTTGGTCGTCCGGTCCGCGCCCGTACAGGTTATCGAGATCGAAGCGGGGGGTGCGGAAGTCGACCAGGGCATCCGGATCGTTCTGCTTCTGCAGGCTGCTCGCGGGATCGAACGTGAGGTCGTGGTCGATGAACTGGCCCAGGTAGGTGTAGCCGGCGCTGATGCCAGGGTCGGCGGCGGTGCCGGTGTTCTCCTCGTCGTCGATCTGGTCTTCCGGGGTCGGAGTGTCGGCTGGCGCCACCATCGCCTGGGCTAGCGCCGCCAGGTCGTCGTCGGTGAACTGGGCCGGCTGCAGGGTACGGAACAAGCGTCCGAAGCGGCCATCGAGTTGCTCGGAAGAGTGGATCTTGTCGAGGCCGCGCACGACCCCATGAGGGTGGATTGGGGGATGACTTGCCATACAGCTCCTTTCAAGGGTGTGAAGCTCTTACAAAGATGCACTCATGATAGCAGCTTAGCGCAAACTACTCGTGTCAACTGCGATCTGGCTCAACCTGACGCAGGCGGCCGACATCGAGAAGCGGGGCCTGGTGGCCCGCAGCCGCGCGACCGCCGTCACCTGGCGTCCGATCCCGCAAGCCACAGCCCGCCCTGACGATCCTTGCTTCGGCCCATTGCCATCGCGAGGTCTCCGCTCAGTGGTTTTCATCTGCAACGACCGCGGGCGGGGGATTCATTCTCGAGAGGCGAGCGACCCTCATGGCTTCTCCTCCCTTCGGCTCGGCACTGCAAGGTTCTCCCAGGTCCCGCTCGGTCCGGCGTAGATCACTTTCCGGTCGATGGCGAAGTCGCTCAACTTGGAGTCGAGCCCGCCCGACGCATCCGAGAGCGTCTCGTTCATCTGCGTCCAGAATTCGGCCGGGATCTGCGAGGGGGGGATGGTGTTCGAGCCGAGCGCCAGAGCGAAGCCGGGGGCTTCGGGCGTCGACTCGTCGAGACCGCCCGTGGTCACCACGATGCTCTGTTGCCGTTTCAAGTCGACCCACACCCAAGCCCTGTCCCCGCAGCTGTGGGGCATGCATCCGTCCAGGACCACCGCGCGATCTCCGATGTAGGTCATCCCTGCTGGGAGGCCGAGGCGCAGCTTGAGCACGTCGCGAAACCGCTCGCCGTCCTTGAACTTGATGTCGGGTACCGCCGCCGAGAGCAGGCCGTTGAAGCGCGGGTCCAAGACGAGCTGGGCGTAGCGCGAGAAGCTCCTCTTGAACTCGAGGAGCCAGGAGTAGTCATAGGCCGCCGGCCCGGCCGCCAGAGCCGTCGTGCACAGTCGCCGATCGGTGGCGAGCGCCTTGGCCAGAGCCGGATCGGCAACGGCGGTCGTTGCCTTCTCGGCTGCGGTCACGTGCTCGAGGCAGGCGCGATAGGTCCCCATGCGGTAGGCGGTGAGCGCCAGGTCGGCCTCCATCCACCGCCAGAGCGCCGGGTCGGGCGGCGGCAGGCAGCCGCTTGCCATGCCCTCGAGGAAGCCGTACGCCTGATCGAAGAGGCCGCCATCGAAGAGCTCCTGGAAGGACCGCCGTTGCTCTTTGAGCCAGGCGACGTCGCACAGCGTCTTCACCTTGCCGCCCTGCCACACATACGCCTGGCGCCACGGGTCGGGCCCAGCGCCGCCGGCGAGCGCCACCAGCGTCTTGCCGCAGAAGCGCACGAGGCCCACGGCTTCCTTGTGGATCGGATCGTAGTACTCACGCCTTTCCTCATCCAGCTCCTCCGGCACCTCCACTCGGACCCAGCCATCTCCGGAGCGCTTGTAGACCCACAGCGACACGGAGGGCACCCGGCCCTCAATGGGGGTGAGGATGTACTCGTCCTGGCCGTCGTTGTCGATATCGGCGACGAACACCTCGGCCTTCTGCTCCCCTCTCGCGAGGACGTCCCGCAAGGCCTCTTGTCCAGGCGTTGCCTCCGGGTGGGCATCGAGCCATGCCACGAAGCGGTCGGCGGACGGACCATGGTCGGGGCGCACCACCTCCAAGCGGCAATCATTGGATGCGGGCGTGGCCGGGGTGGCAACACGAGCCGGCGATGCGCTGCCGGCCATCACGAGAAGAGCGAAGACGATGGGGGTGGGGTTCACGGGCTTCCCTCCAGCAGGGGGAGCGCAGCGCGGCAGGCGCAAGGGACATGCGACCTCTCTTCCGCTGCGGTCGAGGGCTCGACGAGGAGGTCACCTCCGGCGTCTTTCGGCACCGAGTGTTCTTCATCGACGGATGGTCAGAGCAGAACGCCACAATGGAAAAGAGTAGCGAAAGCGTCGTCCAGTTCCCAGGGGCAGAGCCCGCCGAGACCGGCGCGCCGGCCGGCACGCCCTAATGACGCGACCGGGCCGCATGCCCGGGCCTTCGAGGTCACGTTGATCTCCAGGCAAGGCGGTGGCGCACGTCGCCCTCACCTTCATGGAGCTGCAAGCCGGCGGCTGGCGGCTTCCACCGACAGAGTAAGCGCACCCCCGCACCGTCCGGGTCTGGCGCGAGCCAGGCCCGGCGGCCATGCCACTGGCTTGATTTTCCCCAACCCCCCATCCTGGCGCGCATCCTGGCGCGCTCCTTGGAGAGTCGGAGCCGCCGGCCGGTAAAGCATCGCACTGTAGTGCGCGCTTTCGACGCCGGGCCAGACCGTGATAACCTCTGATGATTCTGTTGCGGAGAGCTCGCCGTGAGCGATCCTACCTCTCGCTCGGCCATGTGCGTCCCCGAGGCCCCCAGCTGCGGACCGCCAGGAGGTCCCTCCCCCACCGCGGCACCAGCACCGCTGCCGGTCACGGCGGACGCCGGTGAAGGCGACCGCGAGGCGCGGACCCTGGCCGCCAACCTTGCGCTCCTGGCAGGCCTGGGGGTCCTGGTCTCCGCCTGGATCCTCTTCTACACTGACTGGTTTCCTGTCGTCGGCGGCATCCTGGGCCTGGGCGGACTCTTTGCCTGGGCGGCATTCCTGGGGGGACTCCTCACGGAGGACCGCAAGAAATCGCTGCAAAATGCCTTCGAGCGATCGGTGCTCCTGGATCGCCGCACACCGCGAGCAACGCTGGCCGTCGGCGTGGTGCTCGTCCTGTGGGCGTCCGTTCACGGCTCCCTGGTGATCGACGGCCGGGTGGACGAGCGCGGCCGCCAGGTCGGCGTCGTCGGGCAGGGGACCGCCATCACGCCCAAGACGGAGCGCGACTACCTGCTCCCGCACCTGGAACAGAAGCGCCTCGTCCTCACTCCCTGGTGGGGGCGACGTCTTCTCGTCAAGGTCTCGGGCCTTCCAGACGCGCCTCTGACCGTGTGGCCCCTGCAGGCGGCGCGGCTCGTCGTGCCCGCTTCGTTCGCCGAAAGGCCGGTGCTCCTCGTCCGGCTATCGCCGACGCTGAGCGCCGATGCGGCGGGCGAACCGCGCGCCTTCGTGGTCAGACGCGACGGCAAGACCCTCGCCACGATCCCTGCCGAAAAGTACCACGGTGAAGCGGTGTGGGTGGGATGTGACGCGGACGTGGAGATCCCGGAGCGGACCGTCAACGGCTGGCGCATCGAGCTGGCCCGGATGTTCGAGCGCACTCCGAACCCGGCCGGCGAGAAGGAAGTGCTCCATCGCTGGACCGCACCCCAGGAGACGGGCGACCTTGCTCTCCATGCCGGCGACCGCATCGAGGTCGCGCTGCTTGCCTTCGATCCGAAAGAGCGCCAGGTCGCCTGCCGGAGAAAGCACCTGGGCACATCGTCCTCCGGCACCGGGAACATCCAGGAACTGTACCTGAAGTACCCCGACAATCCTGACCCGGTCGGGCAAGCAGACCTCCAGGACGTGGAGGAGTGCCCACAGCCATGATCGAAGCAAGGTCTCCTCACCGCCGCCCCGCGGTCAGCGCCGGCTGCGCCGTCCTGCTCCTGCTGAGCGCGGCCAGCGCCGCCGCGGCGCCCGCCACCGCGGCGCTGGGCCCGATCAAAGTCGGCTGCCAGATCACTTCGTCGTCACTGGCGAGCCACTGGGGCACGGTCGACGAGATCGCGAAAGATCTTTGCGGGCGCCTGGTCGGCTGGCTGGAAAAGGACCAGGTCTATGGTCTGTGGAGCTACAGCACGACCGTCAAGCAAGGTGTCGCCTCCTTGAGCTTCACCGTGCTCGTAGCCAAGAACAGCGAAGACACCCTGATCGAGCTGAGGTATGAACGGAAGGATTCGACACCCGGGGGCCCCTGGCAGGACACCTGGCTTCCCGGGGGCATCGGGCGTCCGGGCGCCCGCGACGCGGCGTCCAGGCTCTTGGAGGCCTTCGTGCCACATCTCCGCGACACCTGGCGGAAAGGTCTCGAGGAGAAGCTGAAACTGATCCCAGTGGCGGAGGCCAGGTGGCTGCAACAGCCTTCGAGAGACGATCCTATCCTGAGCATCATCACCTCGCTCCCCTTCAAGGGGCACGAGTATCTCAAGAGCTCCCGGTTCCGCGTCTTCTGTAAAGGCCGCTCTTCTCCGGTGTGCCTGGTCTCCCGAGCGCGGTCCGCTCCCGGCCGCTACAAGGAGGAGGGCACGAACAGCGTTCTCGAGACCCTGGTCGTGGAGCCCAGGGAGCGCCAAGCCGACTGCAATGATCCCCAGATGAAGACACCGGTTGACAAAGTCCGGGGACAGGTGATCGCGCTGATCCCTCCTTTCTTGCTGCTGTTCGACGAGCTCGAGGACTCGGTCATGGAGGGCTTCTCGAAGTGATGCGGCGCTCCCTGGCCGTCGCGCTGCTCTCGCTTCCCGCCGCGGCGGGTGCGCTGGCCGCCCAGGAGGGCCAGCCCTTCGAGCCGGGCTGTGCCCTGCCGTTTGCGGCGTTGGCGGTGCGGCATCCCATCGACGATCGGTGCGGGCGCGACGGCGGCCATGGCTCGGACCCCCTCGTCGAGCAAAACCGCGTCAAGAACAACTTTTGCGCCCAGGGGGCGCCTGCCGCGGTCACCATCGCCACCTTCGAGCAGCTTCAGCAGGCGGTAGATCAGGCTCACATCCCGTACGGCAGCGTCTCCCGGCTGCTCAGGAATCGCGGCGTCCTGCGGGACCTGATCGAGGTCGCGCCGGGCCGCAAGCTCGGCGAGGGAAGCCTGGTGCAGCTCGCGGCGTTCGTCATCTCGGCGCACGCCTCAAACGTCGGCTCCGGCGAGACCGTCAACTGCCGCCTGCCCGGGCCGGAAGACAACGATCTGAAGATCGCCCTCGGCGAGTCGCCGACGATCGACCTCTGCGAGAGCGTCACGGCGGAGATGAGCCCGCACTTTCGCCCCGCCGCATGGCTTCCGGGGCTGCTCAGCCTGCTCGAACGGCCGGTCCGCATCACCGGCCAGCTCTTTTTCGATGACAGTCATCGGCCCTGCCGCGCCGGCCAGCCGGCCAGCCCCAAGCGCATCTCGACCTGGGAGATCCACCCCGTCTACGCGCTCGAGGTCTGCACCGCCGCCACCCTTGCCGACTGCCCTGCCGGCGACGCCGCCAGGTGGCGCCCGCTCGATCCGCGGACGGCGGACAACGCCGCCGCCCTCGAGCTCTTGCGGCAGGGCAAGAGCGCGGAGGCGGTGAAGGCCTTCGCCAGCAGGGAAGCCGACGTGCTCGCCGCCGCCGACCTCAAGCCGGCGGACAAGGCACTCTTTCTCTACAACTACGGCGTCGCTCTGCAGCAGAGCCATCAGGCCGATGAAGCCGCCCGCCGCTTCTTGCGGTCCCGCGAGCTCGACCCGCGGGTCGAGGAACCCGCGGATGCATTCCTCACGCTTCCCTGGGCAGAGCTACGGCACCCGTCGGAGAGCGTGACGCCGTTGATCGCCCTGCTGCTGGCGCAGCGGGACCTGGTCCATGCCGGCGCCACTCTAGGCTTCGCGCTCACGTCGGCCGCCGCCGGCGACCCGGCGTTCTACGACGGCCTGCTGCCGCTGCTTGCGCGGTATCTGACGGCGGCCCGGGTCGGCGCCAAGGAGCTCAGCGGCAAGTGGCAGCCGCGGCTCGCCAAGGCCGCTCCTGCCATGGACGCCAGGGCCCGCGACCGGGCGCAGCTGATCACGCAAGCCTACCTGTCGGACATGAAGGTGATCCTCGATCCGGACCGGGCGAGAGCGTACACGGCCCCCTGGCAGGGCGCGCAGGAGGGCGACTTCGCGGGGTTGCTGACCGCGGTCGGCAGCCAGCTCCAGAGCGAGGGCTCGCTCGGTGCCGCGCTCGCGCGGTACGCCCTGGCCTGGAGCAGCGCCGAGCACCCGGAGGCCGCCGTCCAGATCGCCGCTCTCCTCCTGAGCTACCGAAGCCAGCTCGATGCCGACGGCCGGATCCTGGAAGGGTTCATCGCGTCCCTCTTCCAGAGCAAGGGCCAGGCCTACCTGAGAGGTGATTGGTCCAGTGCTTTTCGGCTCCACTCCCTCCTCGCCGGCATCTTCGAGAAGCAGCGGGCCTGGCGCAGCGACGGAAACCCGCGGGGCGTCATCTTTCAGCTCACTCAGGCCCTGCAAGACAGCGAACATCTAGACCAGAAAGACCTGGCTCTCCGCGATACCGTGCCCAGCCTGCACGCCAGACTCGGCCGCGCCTGGAAGCAAACAGGCCGGACGCCGGACGCCGTCCAGGAATACCTGGCGGCCGCCAGGTCCTACCTCGACGCGAACCGTCCCGAAGGGACTGCGACCGTGCTGTGGCTGGCGAGGGAGGCCGCCGGCGCTGCAGCCATCGACCCGGCGCAGCAGCGAGACATGGACGAGCTGGGTGCCAAGGCGTCGGCGGCCGAAGCGAAGCTGGCCGCGGAGAGCAAGCCATCCGATGGCAGGACCACCGCGATCGTCCTGGCGAAGCTGGGCGCCGATCCCGAGATCGATCTCGATCACGTCGACGTTCAGACCAGGGGCGGCGTGGTGACGATCTCGGGCGCGGGCACTCGCGACCGGTGGCACGAGATCGAACAGCTGGTCGACTCGACCGCCGGCGTCAGGAGCGTGCGGCAAGGACCGGCGCAGTGACCTTGCCGGCGCCGGCGGGGATGGCGCTGGGGCCTCGAGGGCCCGCGAGGTCCAGCGGAGGCCCCGACCGCGCAGTTACTTGTACCGCACGCCGTGCTTGATCACCAGGTCGACGTTCTGCAGCAGGTCGACGTGGCGGAGGACGTCGCCGCGCACCGCGATGACGTCGGCGAGCTTGCCGGCGGCGAGGGTGCCGACGTCCTTGTCGACCTTCATGAAGACGGCGGGCCAGTAGCGTTGCATGGGAAACGCTGCCCAGCATTAGCCCAGATCCCTCGCGTGCCCCGAAGAACACCGAGGTGATCGAACCCCTGCAGCATGCCGTTTTTCCGCGAGGCCTGAGCGGTCGCGCCGTCTCGGTCTTGATCGGGCGAGCGATCGGCCAACTCGAGTGGCCGATTGCCATGATCCTGAGGTACGTTGATGCACCAGAGGCAGTCGATTTCACCGTGCGGCTGGCAGCGGTTACGCCTGGCTATCTCAGGTATGCCTCTGCGTGGGAGCAGTGGCACTTCCATCGACACCGGATGGGCGTGGCCTCCATCGAACACCTGGAGAAACTGTGGCGGGCCTCCGCGGAAGGAGAAGAAGTGAGGACCAAAGCCTTCCACTTCTGGAGCATCGCGGTGGAGGGAGATCTCGATGCGCTCGACAACCGCCTGCGCGCCATCGTTGCTCCTCAGTCTGTGACTGTAGCGCAAGACGGAAAAACAGCACTCTGAAGCGTACCCGTCTGGGCGGGTCAGTGGGTGCGGAGGAGCAGCTGAAACAGTCCCCGACCGATCGTTCCGGCGTAGAGGACAGCTGGATCCCCGGGATCCAACGCGAGCGCGCCGGAGAAACCGCCGGCAGGTAGGCCGGAGCTGAGCGGAGTCCAGTCGTTGAGAGCCGGATCCCAGCGCCAGACTCCTTGACCCGCGACGCCGGCATAAAGATTCGCCGAGTCTGTCGGGTCGACGATCAGCGCCGCAATCGGCATCGAGTCCAGACGGTGTCCGAAGTGTCGGAAGCTCGCCCCGCCATCTGTGCTGTGAAACACGCCGGCTGGCGTCCCGACATAGAGACTCTGGGGCGACTGTTGATCGACGACCAGAGGCTCCTGATAACCGATTGGGAGGCCGCTCGCCAGCGCCGACCAGCGGCGTCCACCGTCCGGACTCGCGTACACCTGATCGCCGGAGAGGCCGTACACGAGGTGGGACTGGCTCGGCGCAAAGGCGAAGGAGTTCCAGAAAAAGGCGGAGTCAAAGGCCGTCCATGAAGCACCGCCGTCATCGCTCCTCAAGATGGCGGTCCAGCCTGGACAGAAGTAGGCGCCGCAAACATAGGCGTTGACCCCCGCGCTGACGAGCAGAGTCTGGGGATTCGAGGGCTGGAGCGCAAAGGCGCTGATCCCGCCCGAGGAGTTGGGGTCGCACCCACTCGCCAGCGGGAAACTAGGCAACCTTCGCCAAGTGCGCCCGCCGTCCGTGCTCTTGGTCAGCGTATCGCAGCCGCCGGCCGGTGCGGCGCCATAGGCAATGAGGGGATTGCCCGGGTCCAAAGCGAGCAGCCGAACTGGATCGTCGTTGGTATCGCGGCCGGCATTGAGCAGTGCCCAGTCGCGCCCCCGATCGTTGCTCGAGTAGATCCCTAGGCCGAAGTTGTCGAAGTCGCTGCTGTCGCCCGCAAGCGCGAGGACGTTTGAGGGGGTGCTGCCAGCGGTCACCAGCGACGTCACGTCCTGCGAGACGAAGCCCTGACTCGAGAAGTCCCACCTCGCGCCCCGATCGTCGGATTTCCAGATCCCCAGCCCGCCAGCCGCGAAGATGCTGACACTCCGACCTGGGGACACGACCACCTTGCTGATCGCATCGGCCGGGGCCGAAGGCTCCGAAAGTGGTGGGGTCCAGGTTTCCCCCGCGTCATTGCTACGGGACACTCCAAGGAATGAGCTCGCTGCATAGAGGCGGCCGTCAGCAGCCGGCGCAAGGTCGATCACCCCAGTCGCGGCCGAAAGCTGGATCCAGGAGCGGCCACCGTCCTGGCTGCGATAGACCGGCCCCGGAGAGGGGGTGGGTGAGCTCCCGTCGGTTTGCGAGGTTTGAAATGCATAAGCCCAATTGCGCCGCGCCGGATCGAACACCACCTGAGGGATGGCCAACGTCTTGCCACTCGGCGGCGCGGTCACCGCAGTCGAGCTCCAGCTGAGACCCTGATCCGAGCTCCTCCAAACGACCACCGGAGTCCCGATTTGGTTGCCGCCTACGGCAGCGAGGAGGGTCTGGCCGTCAAACGGGTCAATCGCCAAGGAGTACACAGGAAGCCCAACGAAGCCAACGGGCGTCCAGGTCGGACCACCGCCGAGGGAACGGACGATGCCACTCCCGTATCCATACAGCTGGTGAGGACGCACGGGCTCGAACCTTACTGCCCGGACCGAAGTGCTGAATCCCAGGTGACGCCAGGTGCGGCCCCCGTCAGTCGTTCTCAACAAGGTGCAACAACCCCCGTCCTTCGCAACATCCGCGGCCACCAAGGTCTCGGCATCCGCTGGGTCGATCGCGAGGCTGGCGGTGACGCTGAACCGCCTGCTTTCTCGGAGGCTCCAAGTGACTGCTCCGTCGGTCGTCTGATAGAGGTCGCCCCGGTCGGTCAACGCGTAGAGTGTTCGGGGGGAGGACTCTGCTAGCTCGACAGCTATGACTGAACCACCGAACAACGGAGCCGGTCGCCATTGCACCTCACCGGCGGTTGCCGCATCGGCTGCGAGGAGAACACCGACCAGCCCAACCCAGCTAGCTGCGAGTCGTGCGGGCCGGTCACGGAGCCACCGCTGCCAGAGATTGAGATTTGACTCACCCCTCGCCGGATTCAGCGGTAACGTGCCCCGCGCGCCGCCAGCTGGAGAGCGACAGCATCGGCCCATCGCGCGGGAGCTCAGGAGGTGCATACCAAGAAGCATAGCGCATCGCACTTCTAGTGCCCCACTACCCGCATGACGCCCGCGATAGCGGCCGGCATCGCGCGGAGGCCCTGGTCCATCGCCGACCTGTTGAAGGCAGCACGAGAAGCGGCGGCGTAGTAGATTTAGGGAATGGACAAACAAGACACTTACGCGATCTCCGCGCTTTCTGCCACAGAACTCGCTAACGCACTTCTGGCGCCTCAGGACGATGCTCTGCGTGGCGGTGTAGAGGCTGAAATGCGAGTCCATGCGTACAGACTCATCCTCGCGCAGGCAGAAGCGGCCCAGCTCGGGGTGGGTGGCTCGGAAGATTCTCGGCGGCGGCGACACGACGGCTGAGTTCCGCAGGATGCTCCAGGATACGAGCGCGGGACGGCGAGTGGCCCTCACACTGGCTCGCTACCATCCTCGCGGCGGCCCTCGTCCCGATCGGCTTGCGCGACCCAGTTGCGGATCGCCTGCGCCGAGGGTTCAAACTCGCGGGCCAGCTGCTCGGGATCTCGTCCCGACCGCACCAGCTCGACCATCTGCCGCCTGAACTCGGGCGGGTACGGCGCTCGGTGTCTCTGGGGCATCGTGGACTCCTCTCCCCCCAATCATGGGGTGTCCACGAAACCGGGGCAACTTCAGAGTGAATACCACTCGAAGTAGAGGGTTCCCCTGACACCAGAACAGTCTACATACCCGTGCGCATGCCCATTTATGAAACTCATGATATGAATGCTGGTGATGACGGGAATCTCTTCGTGTGTGTTGAAGACGCCAGGGAATAGTGTCGCAGACTGGGCCGAGGTCCGAACGATGAGATCCCGATGTGCGACGGCAGTGCCGTTTCTATCCGTAATGGTGATCTTGCCGGAGGTGGCCTTCGGTAGATACTGGGCTTTTACTACATACGAGCCGTTGGGTGTGGCAAGTCGGATTGTTGACTTGACGATAGTCAGTAGGATTGAAGCGCCTGCCGCGAAATCAGCTTCCTTATACTTGTCGAGCCCCGTAATCGGCGCATGTACAATGGTCGTTCGCCCATCACTAGCAAAAACCATGCGATCAACCTCGATGCTAACTCGATGCGCTCTGGCTGCGCGTAGGAGTTCCTTTTGGGCCGCTGAAAGGGCCTTGTCGGTCGCGTGATCGAAGTCCGTAGAGGTGCCTGTCGCTTCTTGACTGGACATGAGGCTGTTCTCCTTGTGCGCCATCCTAAACCGTCGAGGCGCCGTAAAATGAAAGAGTCTTTACGTCGCGGAGCAGTTCACAGCGACCCCGATGAGCCGAGTCGCCTGAGAGTTGGCTACGAAACGTTGACAGGGGACGCGTACTAGCCAGGCGCCTACCTGCGAAAGTCGTCTCTTCATTGGGCAACGTATCAGGAACCCTTGCGGCTTGCAACACTGAAGTGTGCAAATGGCTATGAAGCTAATTAAGACTGGGTATTGACGGCCGAGAACCGGCTTAGGCGCGAGGCGCATAGCCTAATTGTCGTTACTGCCAGCGAGCTTCTGGAGTTAGCCACTCAGTGCCGACCACCTGTTCGTTCGGCACGGAGCTGCCTCTGTCGGACGACCAGCTCCACGGCAAGGATGAGTCCGAGCGTTAAACGTGCGCCGAGAACCGGAATCGAACCGCGTGCCCTTGATCTCAATCGTCCAGTTCGGGGTGACGCCGCGGAGTGGGTCGAGCCGCGACGCGCCGCGGGCAAGCCGGCGGCCGCCATCCTGCACGAGCTCGAGACCTCGGCCCGGGAGGTCGCGATCCGAACGGTCGCGACGGCGCCGGGCCGTGACGCGGAGACGCCGCCGGGCGGTCGTGCGGAGGCGGCGCTGGCGGGCCTGGCGGCGGCTGCCGGCGCCGCCGCGATCGGCGACTCGCTGCGCCAGCTCGCCGAGGCGCTACGCGGTGCGGACCCGTTGACCCGGGGGCTGGCGCGCGAGAGCGCCCTTGCCGCGCTCGAGGGCAAGGCGAAGGCGCCGGCGCTGCTCGTCGACGCGGCGCTGATGCTCCAGCAGCCGCCGCCGGCGGCGGGCCAGGGCCGGACGGTCGAGTTCAGCGAGCCCGCGCCGTGGCCCGAGCCGGTGGACGGCGCGGTGCTGCTGGGCGACGTCGCCGCCGCCTTCACCCGGTACGTCGCCCTGCCGCCGTTGGCCGAGGTGACCGCTGCGCTGTGGACGGTGCACGCCATTGACTTGTAGCGGGTTCGACGGCTCGCCGGGCAGATACCTCGAGAAGGCGTCGGCGAAGCTCTCCGGCGTGTAGCCTCTGGCGACCTTCGGCCCCGTCCGGAACGGCGCAAAGCCGCATGGGGATTGCGTTGTAACGGGTGTAGCGGCTCAACGCCCCGGGGCTGGAGGCGGGGAGGGGGGGTCCGGGGGCGACGGTGCCGGCGGGGCCGGCGGGGCCGGTGCGGACGATGTGGCCGATGCGGACGACGAGAAAGAGGTGCTCGACCTGTGATGGCCGAGGAGCTGCTCGAGGAGCTGCGGCGCTGCGGCGTCCAGGTGGAGGCCCGCGGCGAGGTGCTCCATGTCGAGGCGCCGCGCGGCGCGCTGTCGCCGGAGCTGGTGCGGTCGCTGCGAAGGCTCAAGCCGGCGCTGCTGCGGCTGGTCGCGCCCGAGGCGTCGCGGACGGTCGGCGAGACGCTGGGCGGGGTGTCGGAGGTCGGCGCCTCGCTGCTGACCGCCGAAGTGTGCGCGATGCGGCTCGAGGAGTTCGGCCGGGCGGGCCTGGTCGTCGAGGTGTGGAGCGCGGTACTGGAGGAGGCCGTGGTGTTTGCGAGTGACGATGCGCGGGTGGACCCGGGGGAGCCGCGGACCGTGTACCGGGCTCACGAGCTGCGGGTGCTGCTCGGGCTCACGACGCCGCGGGAGCTGCGGCGGGTTCATGAGGTGAAGAGAATGTTCCGCGGCACCATTACCGACGCCTCGCCGGCGGGAGCTCACGGCAGGCCCTAATCCTCCAGGCTCGCGCCGTCCATCGTTCCACCGCTAACGCCCGCTACCGGGCGATTGGTGTGGTCCCCGCCAAAAGCCGGGACCAGCGACCCAACGATTCCCCGCTTCGCCCCCGCGGTACTGGCAGCACCTCGCCTCCTCTCCTGTCACCGCTGACGTCTTAGTTGGTGCCACCCGTGGGTGATCTTCGAAGCATGAAACGGCGCTGCGATGTGGCTCTCGAGGCCTACTCAAAGCGTCTATCGGATCGCCCCCCGCATCCCCTCGATCCCCTTCCCACCCCT
>Ga0210384_10002619_pt1 | contig 21766 bp, 11 predicted proteins | sample IncBWH2MmetaG_FD_160574 | JGI IMG/M metagenome (GOLD analysis project Ga0210384, IMG submission 160574) | Forest soil microbial communities from Barre Woods Harvard Forest LTER site, Petersham, Massachusetts, United States - Inc-BW-H-2-M | ecosystem: Environmental > Terrestrial > Soil >...
TTTGCCGCTGGTGCTGACCTCGGCGCAGGCTCCGGTCTTGGTGCGGCTGCCGGTTTTGGCGCTGGTGCTGGTTTGGGTTCCGCTCTCGCCGCTACGGGCTTTACATGTGACGGAGCGGGTTGCGCCGTTTTCTCAGCGACCGGCTTTTTCTCGGCGGCCTTTGTTTCGCTTGTACGAGTCGCCGCTGCTTTATTCGCAGCTGCCTTGTTCTCACTCGCGCGGGTTGCCGCTGCTTTATTCTCGGCTGCTTTATTCGCAGCTACCTTGTTCTCACTCGTGCGGGTTGCCGCTGCTTTATTCTCGGCTGCCTTATTCGCAGCTGCCTTGTTCTCACTCGTGCGGGTTGCCGCTGCTTTATTCTCGGCTGCCTTATTCGCAGCTGCCTTGTTCTCACTCGTGCGAGTCGCGGCTGCTTTATTCTCGGCTGCCTTAGTCTCGGCAGCTCTGGTCTCTGCGGCCTTGCTCGCGGTGGCCTTAGTTTCAGCAGCCTTAGTCTCCGCTGCCTTAGTTTCAGTCGCCTTAGTCTCAGCAGCCTTGGTCTCTGCGGCCTTGCTCGCGGTGGCCTTAGTTTCAGCAGCCTTAGTCTCTGCTGCTTTAGTTTCAGTTGCCTTAGTCTCTGCTGCCTTGCTCGCAGTGGCCTTGGTCTCAGCTGCCTTAGTCTCCGCTGCCTTAGTTTCAGTCGCCCTAGTCTCAGCAGCCTTGGTCTCGGCCGGAGCACCCTTGGCGGCTACCACACCCTTCCCAGCAAGCTCACCCGGTTTGGAGGTTGCAGCGATGGGCGGTTTGCCATGATTCACGGACGCCAGCAGTTCGTGATTCTGGCTGGCTGCCCGCTGATGCCCGGTTTGTGCACCTGTTGCCGGAGTGTGGCGCTCGTGGGCGGCGGTCTGTTCTGCTGCGCTCGCTCGGGCGCTGGTGCCCCCGGTTCCGCCGTTGAAGCTGACGTTGTTTCCAGCCCTTTCATTGCGCACCGGCTTCTCGTAAGTGTTGTGGAAGCTCCGCTCATCCACATTATTCACCGAGCGGTTGTAGCTGAACTCGTTGTTTCTCCAGTAACCGCCTTCGTAGCCGGAACCGCCGTAACCATAGCCGTAATTGACGCCGCCATAGAAGCCGACCGTCGGGCCCCAGTAGCCATCATTCCAGGCATAGGCCCCGTCACCCCAACCCCAGTAGCCGGGCGTCCACAGCAAGCCCACCGAGGGCGGCTCGACCCAAGTCCCCGGCACCCAGAAATAGCCGTCTGGGCCGTAAGCCCAGTAGCCGGGCGTCCACAGATAACCCTGCTCGGGACAGATCGGCTGCGAGTACACAACCAGTTCCGGCGGAGCGATATTGATCGAAACGCCGAACTGTGCGAACAACGCGGCTGGTATGGCCAACATCACCATAAGGATCAGCAAAAAGCGAATGGAGCGGTGAACACGCATATAACCTACCTTGCCAGATCATCCTTCGCTTGCCCGATGTTGCTTCGCTGCTGCGGGTTGCGCGGATTGAGAGGCTACACGACGCCTTGAAGATGCCAGATACACATTTCCAAGACTGTGCGAAATGGGTCACCCTTCCAAAATCATTGAAATGAGCTTTCTGGCCGGGAATCGTTAGATAGCTTGAGGAAGGATAGAAATGTGATCCGGGATCAGATGGCACCAGTCAAATCGAAGTCGGACCCGCCTCCATGGAAATGGATCTGAATTTTCGCGAGCGGCGCATGAGTTCAAGTGGGGTGATTCATTCCAGGTTGAACCATTTCGGTTGAGGCCACCGAAAAGTCTCGCGCTTCTGTACCTATTTACGAGCGAGCGTTTCGGCCGTGAAAACTGCAAGCTTTCTGAAGATCGGTTCGGCGAGCGCTTCCTTTTCTTCGGGGGGAAGTTTCATGTGCTGATCGACTTCCGATTCCATGACCTGGAGTTCCGGTGAGGGCGCGATCTCTGCCAGACGCCGGAACAGAAGCTTGTGCGCCCGCTTCCGTTCCATCACATCCAGTCCATCCAGAATCTGGCGATGCGAAGTTCCCTCCCAAATCGCGAGAATCATCGCTTCTCGAAGCCAGCGTTCCGCGCCATACTCGGCCAACGCGCCCAGCCCGCCGTGCACTTCCATGGCCCACTTTGCCGTATCAACCGCAAACTCGGCTGTCCAGTATTTCGCAAGATGTGCCACCAGCCGAAATAAATGATAGCGGTCGGAGTAAGGGAGCCGCTCCATCCACAGGTCGTTCAGGAGCTCGACCGAATACCACGCGAGGGCAAACGCCGATCGAAGCATATCCAGGCGATTTTCAAATTGGTGATGAAGCAACGGATGATCGAGAATCCGCTTGCCGAACGCGGCGCGGTGCTCGGCATACGAAAGCGCATCTGCCATCGCGCGCTGTGCCAACGCGACACTCACCACGCTGTTCGCTACACGCGAGAGGTTCAACACTTCGAGGATCAGATAAATTCCCGAGTCAGCCGACCCGAGGAGATAGCCTTCGCTGTTCTTTAACTCCACTTCCCCGGTAGGAACAGAGCGGGTCGCAATCTTGTCCTTCAACCGCCGGATAAGATAGTTGAGCTCGCCATCCTTGCGGTATCGCGGCACCAAAAACAACGCCAGCCCGCGCACGCCCGACGAAGCTCCTTCCAGGCGCGCGGCCACAACAGCTAACTCTGCGCCGGCATTGCTTGTGAAATACTTATCGCCTGTCAGCAACCAGTGATCGCCTGCCGGCCGGGCAATCGTCTCGACAGCGGCTCCCAAGTCCGAGCCGCCTTTGATCTCCGTCATCCACGTGGCACCTTGCCACACGGAATCGTTCTTTCTGGCGAGTTGAGGAAGATAGCGAAGGTGCAATTCGGCACTGCCATATTTCGCAAGAGCTACCGCTGTGCCGAGTGAAACGGTGTAAGGGCAGCAGATCCCAGGATCGTGGAACGAAATGGTGTACATCAACAGATACGTCGGAATCAGCGATTTTTCTTCCAGAACGCGCCAAACGACTCCTGCTCGGTAACCCCGCTTCAACATCGTCTGATATTCGCGGGGGTAGAGAATTTCATCGACGCGTTTCCCGAGATGATCGAACATCCGCAACCACGGTGTTCCGGCACGGTCGATTGCGTCCGAAATGGCGACACCTTCGCTCTTCCACCAACTCTCTTCGCCGTCGAGCACGTCGCGGTGCGGGATATCTTGAAGCCTGCTCTGCAGAAAGCTCAGAGGTGAATGGAGTGCCTTGAGCGCTATCATTTCAGCGCATGTTAGGTTGGCAACATGGTTGCGTCAAGCTGACCTGGTTGGTTCGTCGAAGTACGACCTCCTTATGCAGGAGCCGGACCCTCAATGATGATGCTCCGCTGCCGCCTCGGACATAGATCTCCTTCCACTCGGACTGGAAAGCAACCGAGTAAGTTCGGTTCAATCTGTTCAGTGTGGTCCTCGATTATCACACGTGAACAAACACGTCTTGAAGAGGTAACGCGGGCAATTGTCGATTTCGGGCGTTATGGAATCCACCTGTCACGATGTAAGGGCAGATTTCTCACGAAGCGGTCCGTTATCTTGGTAACCAGGGTCCCAAATTCTTCGCATCAGCCCTAGAAAAGAACGCCGCCCAACCGTCTACGTAGCGTGGTTTTTTCGCTGGCGTTTGCCGGCTGGTTGACTTCTCTCGGCTCCCGCCCGGCGAAAACTATCTTGGAGAAGGCGTAGTGCATTTCAAACTTCGGGGCGAATGCAATTGGGTCTTGCCTGGACGCGTCCGCGTTGCCGAGAATGGCATTCAACTGCCAGGAAAAATCGGAAAGCGAACTTCTCGGAACCGTCACCTCAGTATTTTTCTGATGCCAGTCACGGCCCTGGTTTCTTGCTTCGGCTTGCCGGCCTGCTCCACCAACTCGACCCTGCCTGCAACACCAATCATCTCGGTCACTATGATGCAGTCCCCGCCTTCGTCTCTGAGCGTAGGCGGCAGCGTCCCTGTGTCAGCGACAGTCCGTAACGATGTTGCAAATGCGGGGGTAGACTGGGTGGCGATTTGTGGAAGCGCCCCCAATTGCGGTTCCTTTTCTCCCGCACATACCGCGAGCGGGAATAGCACGACTTTCACCGCGCCTCCCGATGTACCAGCCGGTAACACGGTAGCCGTCACCGCCCTGTCCACGACCGATCACAGCAAAGCGTCCGCTGCCACGGCGACGATCACATCCACCGTAACTGGTGTCACCATAACTCAGCAGCCACCGTCTTCAGCGCCCGCAAGTGCAATTGTGAGTCTTTCCGCAAGCGTGGCTGGTGATCAGACGAACGGGGGCGTGGACTGGACAGCGGCTTGCACAAATGTACCGTGTGGCGGCTTTGGCACCACCCGCGGCCAAGCAGGAGGCAGCACAACGCACACCGCATCGGGCAGCCCGGTATTCTTCACCCTGCCCGGCATACTGCAGTTCCCTGCGATTGTCGGCAGTAGTGTGACCGTTACAGCGACGTCCACAACGGACGCTAATTTCAAGACTACGGCTACCATCTTGGTCACCAGCCCGGTTATCATCATGATTTCCCGCGCTCCGCCGAGTACTCTGCTGACAAATGCGACCGCACCTGTGGCCGCTGTAATGACCAACGATACAACAAATTCTGGCGTGGACTGGTCTGTGCAGTGCCAGAACGCCCCGTGCGGTTCCTTTTCAGCCGTACATACTGCCAGCGGCGCGCCCACAACCTTCACGGCGCCCAACGTCGTCCCGGCCCCCAACGGCTCCGTGACGATTATCGCGACTTCCACTGCGGATCTGTCCACGGCCGCCACTGTGACAATAACAATAGTCGTCCCAATTTCTGTCCAGATTAGCCAGCAAGTACCGAATAACACGATGGTAGTGAATGCCACCGCACCATTAGTGGCAATGGTGGACAACGATGCCGCAAATGCGGGGGTGGATTGGAGCGTGACTTGCGGCAGCGCTGGAGCCTGCGGCTCCTTTTCGCTTTCTCCCGCGCACACCCCCAGCGGTGGCACGATCACCTTCACTGCCCCCGCCGCCGTACCTACCGGCGGCACGGTCACCATCACGGCCAAGTCCACAACGGACAAGAACCAGAGCGCTACCGAGATCGTAACTGTCACCGCGGCTGTCCCGCCGAACAGTCTATTGACCGGCCAGTTCGTTTTCTTGCTGACAGGCCAGGATTCCAACCAGAGCTTCTACTCTCTCGGAGGGACGATCATCGGCGACGGAAATGGCAATGTCACCGGCGGCGAGGTCGATATTGCAGATGCTGGGGGAAACAATGCAGCGGTTGTTGGCGTTCTTGCCAGCACCTATTCCATTGGTACCGACGGACGCGGCCAGATCCAACTCACAGTAAACACAGCCCTCCTCGGCGGCAATTTTGGTGTAAATAACACGGGCACAATTACCATGAGCGTTGTTTTTGTCACTCCGCAACATGCGCTCCTGAGCGAGACCGATGGCTTCGGAAGCGGAACGGGTACGCTCGATTTTCAAAATGCCGCTGACCTTGCCGCCTTCACCAACGGAACTGCCGGGCTCAATGGTACCTATACGTTGACGCTCTCCGGAGCAGAGGCAGGGAATCCCAATGCAAAGTTTTTCACCACCGGGGCCCTCGTATTCCAATTTGCCAGCGGCACGCTACGCGAAACGGGTTTCGTTGCAGATCAATCTGACAATGGCATCGTGCGGAGCGCTCCCGCTGCGGCAGTGTTGCTGCCCATAGGGGGCAACCAGCCAGACCCCAATGGCAGACTCTTGGATCAATCTTCCATTGATCTGGGTTTACCAATTCAATTTCAGATCGCCGCCTACATGATCGATGCAAACCACTTCGTTGTCGTGGATTTCCGGGATTCATCGACATTCATCTTCGGCGGCTATCTCGTGGCGCAGCCGTCCTCTCCCGCCATCTCGGGCACTTACGCATTCGCCGAAACCGGCGCAACCACTTCGCTCCAGCCACAAGCAGCCGGCGGAATCGTTACATGCGGTTCGACGGGAACACTGGATGTTGCACCGTTAAGCGGCACGCCGACGACCAACCAGGCGATTACCGCTGCCTGTACTGCGCCCGCCAGTGGACGAGGCCTGATTACTATCTCCGGAGCGGGAACCACCGGCGTCAGCAAGTTCGCCGCTTATCCGACCTTGGACAAAGGGCTTCAGCTCATGGAACTCGACGGTGGATCCTCCGGAACTTCAGGTCCTTCCGGCGCGGGTGTGGCTCTGGAGCAGACGGTTGCCTCTGCTATCCCCGTCTCCATTTTCAGCGGCAAGTATGCTTCGAATTTCCTGGCCCACACTTTACTGGGCATCGAAAACTTTGCCGCGCAAGTCGTTTCGGATGGCGTATCCAGCCTGTCGGGGACCGCGGACGTAAATTCGTTCAACACAACTGCCCCAGCGGGGGGTACCCCGTCGTCTAACGCGACGCTTTCCGGTTCGTTCACCGCGCACAGCAACGGGCGGTTCCCGCTTATTGGCCTGACATTCACGCCTTCAACGGGACAGCCGCCGCCCGAAATCACGACCATCAACCCGGTGTGTTACATCGTGGACGCCAACACCTGCTTGCTTGTGGGCCTGGACGCAACCGCCCCTGGATCAGGGCTCCTGCAGTTGCAGCACAAACTTGGCCTATGAGGACGGGCAGCCGGGGATAGGAGACGCCGGTTTGGACAGGTCATGAGAGCGGGAAGAGTCTCAGACTCCCGGCGCCGCGACCTTCACGACACTTTTGCGGGAATGGTAGCGCTTGTCGATGCCACCGACGATCGCCGGCCGTTGTTATGGGGAGGCGGACCCCGAGGCGGCGTTCACTATTTCGATCCTCTCGTTCCGTTGAATCTCCAACTCGGTGTCATTTTCGGTGAGTGGTTTACTCCGGCCAAGCGCCTTAGGGTCGAGACGTCCCGCAGAAATGCCGTGAGTTTCAAGCCAGGTGACAAGAGCCTTGGATCGTTTCTGCGTGATTTCCATGTCTTCTTGTGAATTGCCATTTTCATTCATCTTGTGACTCTCAACGACAACATTCACTTTCGGGTTCGCTTTGAGATATTTCAATACGTCACCAAGAATCTTGGAGTTCTCCTCCAGGATGGCCTCGTTGTCCGAAGAAAACTGGATGCCATAAATTGCAACACGGTGGTTTGTTTCGATCTCCCGCGAAATTTCATCTGCGTCCTTGACCGGCTTCCAGGATTCCTCCTGCGCGTGTATGACGGTAACGTTATAGGAATCCCCACTCAGATTGGTCAGGATCCAAACATCTTCTTTCCTTGCGGTGATGGTCGAAGGGCTGGCGGAATATTTGATCTTAAAGCCCGCAATGGGAAGTAACTGCAGCAGGTTGTCAAATGCTTGCCCTTGCTGGTCTTCCTGCAAAATTTGATATTCACGGAATTCGTAAGAGCCTCGCACTGTCTTTTCCCGGGCGTAGCCCGCCGCGTCAGGTGTGAGGGGCATCGATACTGTAACGGAATCCCAATTGTGGCACGACAGAATGATGCTCGCTGCCAGCTTGGGTAAGACGGTGAGATCCGTGCACCCCGGAGCATCCACCTTCAACTCAGAGGAGTCAGCCTCAGGGTTCTCCTGCGCTGAACTCAAGGAAGGATAAAGAGCCGGGCAGGTAAAGGCAGCCAACAAAATTATTGGCATGGAAGGAAAGCGGCGTGTCGGCATGCCCCTCGAAATCCTCGCAGAAAAACCACCCAAGATGGCCGGAGTCTCCAAGATCAAATACGTGATCGCTCGAACAGCAATCGAGATTTCAGTGACGGCCCGATTGCCGAAACGTGCAGGAAGTCAGTCGAAACCAACCTTACGCGGACGGTTGGCTAGCGTTATTTTCTAGGGCCGACGCTCAGCATTCCGAATGGGCAACGAACGAGACGAATCGACCTTCAAAATCCAATGGCGTCGATCCCACACGATACTGCAGTCTTTCGATGAACCGAGGAACAATTCCAGGTAATAAATTCATTACAATTTCTGGTGCTTCCGCGCTCTAGTTTCCGGAACTCCATATTTTTCTGACGGGTAGAAGCGATCTTGAGATTGGCTTGGACCACAGGAACGGCTCAGAGGGGGACCTCGGATCTCGGGACGCTACCTTGAAAATCCTAATGCAAAGCGTCTTAGCAATGGAGGGCTGGTGTAGCTTCCATAAATTCGTCAGTCACGCTTTGCCAGTCGAACACTCGCCAACCAATCCGGAATGGCGCGCGGAAAGCTTACCTCAGATGCGGCTACGATTACGAAAATCCAAGGAGGATTTATGTCAATTCGAGCAACAATCAGCCTTTGCTTGGGAGGTTTATTCCTCGCACTTGGCCTCAGTTCCCCGACACCAGCGCAAAGGGTTACGCAGACAAACCTCGTCGCAGATTCGGCCGGGGTAGCCGTCAATCAGGACATTTTTTTGATTGATGCCTTTGGTCTTGCCCGGGGAACCGGGACTAACTGGATGGTTTCGTCCAGGGGTATGGCACTAGGGATCGTTTACGACGGGGCCGGCAATGCACAGTTCATTGACGTAAACATTCCTCCGGCCGTGGCGGGAGGGCTAGCGCAGCCGACGGGAGTGGTGTTTAACGGTGCCAGCTCCTTCAATGTCCCTGGCAGTACCCCGCCGACACCGGCGCAGTTCCTGTTCGCCACTGCGGATGGCGCCATCGCGGCGTACAATCCGACCGTAGATCCGTCTAACGCGTTCATAGCAGTTAACAAAAGTGCGACATCCTCGTACACCGGCCTCACCATCGCCGAGGTCACCCCCGGTGTATTTCACCTGTACGCCGCTAACTTCAAGAAGGGCAGAATCGAAGTTTTTGACGGGAACTTCAAACCTGTTGCCTTTGAGTCGCCATGTCCGGAGGGTGAGTCGAGCGAGGGCCTGGTACCCTACAACATTCAGACTCTCGGGAGAAATCTTGTAATCACCTTTGCTGCTCGTGGATCGAATGGACAAGTGGTGGCCGGAAGCGGCTTGGTCATGATCGCCGGTGTGAAGGGTAACGTCCTCAAAATTCTACATGATCCCTCTCTCAATGCACCGTGGGGCGTCGCTCAGGCACCTGCTGATTTCGGCCGGTTGAGCCATCTCGTTCTGATTGGGAACAGCGGCAGCGGAAAAATATCCGCGTTTGATCCGGATAGAGGCCGGTTTGTTTCATTCGTCGAGGATTCCACCGGTGCAGCCATCGTCATTGACGGCCTCCACGCCCTGGGTTTCGGGGCGTCGGGAGCGGCATCAGGGGATGTAGGTATCTTCAACCAGGCATCGGGCCCTTTTAATGCTCTGTATTTTACTTCGGGACCTCGTGCGGGTGCGGATGGGCTTCTCGGCAACCTAATTCCAAATAGTAGCGATTTTGTCCTCGGCGAGCAGTAAGAGCTCGCCCAAACGAATCAGATCCAAAGCGTCCAGGGAGGGTCGGTCCCGAATCGAATCCGGCCCTCTCTTATGGCGTATCAGAGGGGCTCCGCCCCCGCCAAATTTCCTAGAGCATGTCGGCGGGCCTGGAGATTCGAAATCCACTCTACTTTCAGAACTCTTTCAGTGTGTGCGCATTTGTTTGAAAATCATAGGATTCCTAGAGCCCGCACCATGGGGAATGTTCCCGTCGGGATCCCAGTGGGTAGTGGCGCACTCAAGCGGAATTAGGAGCAAGGACTTTTTCCAGTCGTACGGTTGACCAAAATCCTTCCTTTGGAGTACCCGATTTCGTTGCAGCTCTGAAATCAAGGGCTGATATCACTTTTCGGTGATGGCTTGATTCTGCGCGCGCAGTTGCTGTTTGATCCAGCCGGTCAGGCCATCGACTTGATAAGCCTTCAAGTGCTCCTGGGGGTTTGCGTATTGTAGGAGTCGGCCCGGGTCAGGCAAGGAATCGGCGATCCGCTCCTGGGCACTTTTCGGCGTGACCGAATCGCTCAACGTCTGCTGCAGTCGAATGCTCCAAGTTCTTAAATTGGGGAGGCAGGCGACAGGGTCAAGCGGCGCAACCGACTTTAGGAACTCCTCAGTCGTGTACTTGGGCCGTTCGAGGTCCGGCACGGCGGGGGATTCTCGAAGCCAGTCTGGCCAGTCGCCCCAGGGATCGAGAAGATCGAGTGCCTTGATCCTCTGATCGGCCTGCGCTGCCAAGATTGCAATGGAAGCGCCGGACCCCATGCCGAACATACCGACATGGTCCATGTCCAGGTCGTCCCTGTCTGCCAAATAGTTTAAGATCAGTTGCACGTCATGCACGCTGCCTCCGAGTGATTCAGCTAACTCACTGATGAACCATTGTTTCATTGGCCGGTTGTGGTAGCGTTGTCCCGTCAGCGCCGAGACGAAGCCGACAGCCGCAAAGCCGCCTTCCGTCGCTCGCTTCGACCAACCGTTGTCGCGAAACCGATCGCTATCGGCGGGGTAGCCATAGAGATACAGTACAATCGGGACCTTGGCTGACCTCTTGGGCCGCATGAGCCACAGGTCGATTGGATCATTCGGACGCCACTGTAAGCGAACAACTTCCCGCACAAACTCAGGTTGCTCGTCCTTCTCGACTTCGACAGGGGATCTTGGTTGCAACCCGGACTTGGTGTCGTCCAGTACCCCCCAATTTTCGACCACCTTCGCGGAAGAGGGAACGGTCTTCGCATGATTCTGCTTGTCAGCATTCTCCCCGTCTTCGCCAGAGGCGTCTTGTCTGGCGAACGTCGCTTGCGGAAAGGCCAGAAGAACCAGCATTAGTAAAAAACAGCTATGTGGACTCACAGGATCTCCCAGAGGTTATCAGCACCGCTCATCTTCGGGTTCGGTTGATAAGTCTCAAGGCATGACATGCCTAGATCGGCGATAAATGAAGTGAGGGCAGGCCGGCAACAAGAACCGGCCCGCCCTCATCCCCATAAAGACCCTCGGAAACCGTTATGTGGGATTCAATTCTTAGTTGTTCTTGTTAAGGATTCCGGTCGTCACGCCGAAGTCAGTACAGTAATCCCGGTCCTTATTCCCTTGGATGGTCGCGCCGCCCGCATCGCCGCCCGCTTCCTTCGCGCTGCATAGGCCGTTCGCTGCAGTACTCACGCCGACCGAATTGATCGTAAAGTGCGAATGCCATATTTTGAGGCTCGCTAAGGTCACAAAATCATGTTGGGTGGAGTTCAGCGTTTGCGCTCCGTTTACCAGGTTCGTAACGCCTGCAGGTGTCGGAGTAGTGCTCACGAGACGCAAGGCAGACCAGATGGCGTAGTCGCCAGCGGCCAGGTTCTTGAAGGTAACATTGGCCAGCGTCCCGGCCGCAGAGGTTGGAAAAACGCCGTTGGTCACCGAATAACTGTTGGCGATTGGATCCACGCCGTTGACGGTCAAGTATTTGCCGTTGGTGGCGGTGAAAGCAGCAGCATTGCCTGCGCTCCAGAAGAAATAACCCAGACTGGGGGTAGATGCCGCTTGGAGTTCAGCCACCATTTCGCCCGTTCCAATGACGCGCTTCCGGGCGGCGCCCGCGACTTTGCCACTGGCAGACGCAAGATCTAGTGGGTTCGAGTTCACCACAGTGCCCAGGCAATTGTTGGCATCCTCAGAAGTCCTGAATTCGACGCTGTTGGGGATCGAATACTCGATCGTGTTGTATGTTCCCGAGAGCGGCTCGCGGAGAAGCACTGTGACGCCAGCCGCGGTAGTCGGGCCCTGCAAGTCAGTGGTACTGCCGGTGGTCCCGTCCATGAACTCCGCAAGCGTCTCGGCGTTGATGTCGGTCGCTGCGCCAATGCTCGTGCCGCCGGCGGGAACTGGGCTAACGGCGACCACGATCGGCTGAGCGCCAACTGTGGTCACGTTGTAAGCACGGACTGCTTTACCGGTTATCGGATCACTGCCCCCAATGTTGAAATCAATTACGTTAAATTTTTTTGTGCTGAAAAAGCTTTTTACCGGCGTACCAACTCCAGTCGTTGAGGTTTGGTATCCCAGTCCAGCCGTTGAATAAGTCGTGCTCTGAAATGGTTCGCGAGTAAGAGCGGTGCCGCAGGTAGTAAACATACGCTTGCTGGCGAACTTGGCATCTTCGGGGCGGATATCCGTCCCGATCACGAAATACCGCTGGCCATTCACTGCGCTGATAACGGCCGCGGGAATGGCGGTGTCCGGACCAAAACCAGTACCAAGCAGGTTGGCACCAGCCGTGCCGGCAGCAACCGTCAGGATCTGAATGCACCCGCTGGCACCTGTCGAGCTAACTAAGAAGTAGCACTTGTCTCCGACTACGGAGTCCAACTGCATGTAGGAATAAACGTTGAAGGCTCCCGCTGGCGCGGCGCACGTTCCTGTACCGTGACCCCAGGTGATCCAAATGTTTCCCTGCTCGTCCGTAGTAGGACTGGTGCGGTCATCCCTGGCCAGAACACTGGCAGCGCTCTTCTGGGTCCAAACGCACGGGGTGCTGGTGGAGGCCGAAGACTGCGCAGCCTGTCCCAATTCCAAGAACAAAGCGGACGAGCCGCCTCCAAGGAACTGGATGGTTGCCTGAGCCCTGGAAACGCTCGCGGTGGCACAGAGTGCAATGGCAAGCACTAGCATGTGCTTCATGAATTTCATTTTCTTTCCTCCTGGATTGACTTAGCTTCGTAGAGACCTAAGCACACCTCTCTAGAGCATGCTGAGGAACCCTTATCGAGCTGGTGCGTGAGAGAGCCGCGAAGCGGACTGTGCGAAAGTCAGCGAGGGTTTTCCCCGCTGTCCTTCCTCGAAGTCCACGATCGCCCTCTGACAATGTCTTAACAGATGGTGTTGAACCGAACTTTAATATCACAACAATAACGAAACATATCTCGACGAACACCCACAAACATGTGGCAGATGCAGTGTGAAAATAACTCGAGCAACTTGCTTCGTCTTGCTCCGGCCGGAAGGAGCGGAACACCAGGCGCCGATTCCTCACCCTTCAAGACGTTCTCCGGGGAAGGTTTTCAAGGGGCCCATCGGGAAGCTTATGGAGACTACCCAATCCGTTTCCTCGGAATAACCTGTTGCGGGCGTGTCGGCGAACATCGAAATCGTGGTGTCCTTAATTTCTACGTTTGGAACCGGTAGCCACATCAGCGATCAAGAAGCGCAGAGACGACGGGGTTTTTTAGACCGATAAAGGCAACTTGGGATTTCCTCCGGATTGCGACAGGATTCTTCGCATACAGAAATATTGGAGAAAACATTCCAAAAAACCAACTCTTCAGAATTCATACGGCCGTAATGAACACCTCGCCTCGGAGTAACAGTACGCGGGTAGACACCAGTGGTCCTGTATTCCTTTCTCACGTGTAGACAATCGTCTGCCTCCGCAGGGAGGGGTCGAACAAGAAATAGTTGACCGACCCTTGAAAAATGCAGAGCGTGCGCGTTTTCTTGAGGGGACTCTCCGTGGGTCCAGGAGGCTTCGTTTGGGCACGCTAATGCCGTTTCAATTCGTCGGAGAACTCGACGGAGGATTAGCTCTTGCCGGTACAAAAGGGAACGCCGTGACTGCCACCTTCGTTGGAATCTTCAATTCCGAAGAACGTAAGAAAGCAATCGCGCGCCAACGCACAATCGAACTCTACGACCTTCTAAGACCGTCCCTCCACGCATATCTTTTCAGTCTAGGGATGAGTTCGGATGAAGCTGAAGACGTCATCCAGGAAACCTTTCTCCGGCTGGTCCGCTATCTGTTGGATCGAGTCACAGAGGAAAACCCTCGCGCCTGGATATTTCGCGTTGCTCACAATCTTTCTATGGATCTCCATCGTTCCGAACGGCGTTGGTATCGGGATAGCGGTGCTGAAACTTACCGGATGATACGGGAGCGAGTGGATCCATCCCCGAATCCGGAGCAGCAGGTTATTTTGCAGGAGCGCATGAGGCGCTTCGAAAACTCGGTGGCGCAACTCACGCCAAAGCAGCGGCATTGCCTACGGCTGCGCGCAGAAGGCCTGCGATACCGGGAGATTGCCAGTAATTTGCAAGTCAGCGTGCAGCGCGTCGGTGAACTCATGCAGCGCGCGATTACCTTGCTTAGAGGGTGATGAGTGATCAACTTTTTTCGCCGACAGCGCAGGAATCGGGCACATCTCGGGTACGAGAGCCTAGCACGCATGATCAGCGATAGGCTGTTGCGAAAGAAACGAATCCTCGCACGGAGACACTTGCATGAGTCCAGGCAATGTCAAGCGAGATGCGCGCTCCCGGCGCGTCCGGTGCCTGAGTTCATCGAGCACAGTCGGGATGAGGTCGAACGTTTTCGTACGCTGTCTCGCTTGCGGCGTGATCAATTCATCGAGCGACTTGATTTGGTGCTCAAGTCTATGCCCAACGCGCCTAGATGGAACCCCCAATTTTGGGGGTCGGGCGTCCGGCCGTTTGGGACTGCCGTGCCCGGGCCCGGGGCCCGACTGATCCTACTTCTTGCCGGGATCGTATTTGTTCTTGTGTGGCGCTCCCGAGTTCCGAGCGTATCCGCCAGCGAGTTGTTAGATCGTGCCGTAGTTTCGGATCTTAATCATCTAGGGACCACTGGCTCCGGCGTGATCCGCCAGCGCCTCCGCATCCGAGCAAGAAAGAAAACGTTCGAACACGCCGTCTATCACGACATTTCTGGCAGCCGCCGCCCAAGAACAGCAAGGCTTGGGACTGAGGAATCGGATCTCGAGATCAATCTCGCATTGGCCGGAGTGAATTGGGACGATCCGCTTTCTGCGGCTTCGTTTAAGAGTTGGCATGACAGGCAGTCCGGTCGAAAGGATGAGATCAACTACCCCAGCGTCGGCCTTCTCACGATTACTACTCGCCTCCGAGCCACACAAATCGCGCAGGAGTCATTCACGATGATGGACAATGACTTTCATCCGCTCGAAAGAACGATCACATACCGCGAAGGGGGGGATATCGACATTACTGAAATCAGCTCGGACGTGTTGAGTTCGGACATGGCCAACCAACTTTTCTCCGAACCGCAGCCGCGAGAAGGGGCCGTTTCTCGGCGCGTTTCAGTCCATGCTCTGATTCCGAATCCTGGGCAAATAGATGAGACGGAACTCCGGGCTCGGTTGATCTTGAGTCAACAGAATGCAGACACCGGTGAGCAGATTGAGGTCTCGCGAGATAGCAATGGAGTCCGAGTCCAAGGATTGGTCGAAAACGATGAACGTAGGTTGCAATTAATAGAGTCGCTTGGTGACGTACCATTTCTGGCCACGAATATAAAAAGCTTCGATGACCTAAAATCCGCTTCCGTTGTCCGCTCGCAAATTCATTCGGTAGCGCAGCAGTCGGTGGTGGTCGAGGTCTCTCCGCTCGAGCAGTACTTTGTGCAACACGGACGCAGCCGCGAGGATCGGAGCAGGATTTCCGCTGGATTATTCAATACTTCCCTGTCCATCGACCGATCATGCCGTAATCTAGAGCGATTACGGCACCGCTTTTCCGCCAGTGAAAACCTAAGCTCGACAGCGATCGATGCGCGCGATGAGCTACGGCGTCGAAACTCCGCACGGCTCCTTGAGGATTTGGACGAACAACAACACCTTTTGACCGACGCCGAAATCAACCCAGCACCGGCAGTAGTTGAGTCAAGCGGCCTCGAGGCGATGGATGCCGATCTCACCCACCTCGCAGAAAGGAACGCGGCCGTCACCAGAGAGCTGATTTCCGGAGGCCTTGGGCCGGGTACGTCGGTCGAGCGGGCAGGGGCGGAACTTGCCGCGATCATTTCGCAAATGCGCGCTGCCACACTTCGCATTCATTCCGCGCCGCAGCACTAGAAGCGTTAGGAGCAAATCGCTCGTGTCCCGAATGTTTTCAAAAGTCTTGAGTACGGCAGTGTTTCTTTTCCTCAGTGCCAACCTGGCGTTCTCACAATCAGAGAACGGACAGATTTTCGGTCAGGTCACGGACGAGCAAGGGCTGGCGGTGTTAGGCGCAGTGATTGAAATCGTCAATCAAGATACCCTCACGAAGAGAAAGACGAAGACAAACGAAACGGGCAGCTATTCCGTTTCCTACCTTCCGAGCGGCCGCTATAAAGTTGTAGTTCAGGCGCTAGGATTCAGCACAGCGGTAAGCGAAGACATCTCCTTGGCGCCAAATCAGTCTCTGGGCTTCAATCTCAAACTCACCGTGAGCAGCGAAAAATCCAGCATCACTGTGCAAGGGGGTGGGGCAGGACAGATTGAGACGACGAACGCAGAAATCTCGGGAACGCTCAGCGAGGCCGAGGTTAAGAGTTACGGACTCAACGGACGCATCGCTTTTCAGCTGATTGCTCTTGTCCCGGGCGTAAGTAACCAAACAGGGCAAGACGAAGGGAAGACCGGCGTGGTGGGCAGCGCGAAGTACAGCGTGAACGGGGGTCGTGTGGAATACAACATTTTCGAAGTGGATGGGACCGACGTTTTGAATAACGGCATCAACGCGGCGCGCGGAGGCAACACTTTCATTGTCAATCCGAGTGTGGATGCGATTGCGGAGATGAAAGTCCTGACGTCCAACTACGGGGCCGAGTATGGGAAGACGGCTTCGGGGATCGTCGAGATAACCACCAAATCGGGTACGCCCAATTTTCATGGCAGTGGCTACGAATTCATTCGCAATGAAGCGTTCAATGCGCGCAACTTCTTCGACCAGACCAGGAGTGCGCCACTCTACCGACGCAACGACTTTGGCTATACTTTCGGAGGGCCGCTCTTCATCCCCAAGGTGTTCAACACGAAAAAAGACAGGACTTTTTTCTTTTTCTCCCAGGAGTTCCGTTATGAGAAAACACCCGTTGATTACAATCAGGCGGTCCCGTCGATGGCGGAACGCAGCGGGAATTTCAGTGACGTGTGCCCGGTGCCGAGTGCGGTCTCGGGTGTACTTACAATTCAGCAGAAAAAGCAATTTCCTGATTGTCCGGTTAGCGCTTTCTCCCAGCCCAGCCAAGCTTTTTTTCTGTTGAGTGATCCTAGCGGCACAGCCACGAATCTAGCGGCCATCGATCCAACCTCGCAAGCGATCTTAGGCACAAATCTGCTGCCTGCCCCCAATGCCGTGAGTGGCTGCAATTCGACGGTTTCGACAGCGGCAAATCCCGCTTGCTATGTTGCGTCCGTCTCTCCGAAAACGTCCTGGCGGGAAGAGTTATTCCGCATGGATCACAACTTCACTCCCAGCCACACTCTCTCATTCCGCTACATTCATGACGCCTGGGATGCGACGGTTCTTAGCCCGCAATGGGGACTGGTCCAGAACAGTTTTCCCAGCGTCCAGAACCACATCAATGGTCCGGGACTGAGCATGATCGCGAGCTTGACAAGCGTGATTGGAAAAAACCTAACCAACCGCCTATCCTTTGGTTATGTAACCGACCACATCACACTCCAGGCCGTGCCCGGCCCGGGGGTGAACCTGTCGCGACCCGCCGTTCTGGACACGCCTTGCACCCCCAATCCAAACTCTCGAGTGCCAATTTGCCCCCTGGGCGCCTTTTTCGATAACGGCTTCGGGACGTCAAATGGAGTCGGCAAGATCCCCGGCTTATTATTCAAGGGCACCAACGCCGCTTACGGATCGCATGGTTTTAGCATCGATACGGGATACACTCCCTGGAAGCACAGCAATCCCACCTATACGCTGAGGGATGACGCCAGCAGGACATTCGGCAAGCACACCTTGCAGTTCGGCGTGCAAGTCACCATGGCGCAGCAAAACGAGTTAGGAGCTGCAAACGGCCTGAATTCGGGCGACGTACAAGGCGTGCTGTCATTCAATATTCAGGGAGCGGGTCCCAGCCTTTACTCTACTCCCTCGCTGGGGACGTGCATTGGCAATCGTTGCGGAGCACAGATCGATACCAGCAATGCCTTTGCCAATTTTCTGGACGGCCAAATCTACACCTACCAGCAGGACAGCAGCCAAAACAAGTATTACAACCGCTACAAAACGGCCGAGCCATACATCCAAGACGACTGGAAGGTGACTGGTCGCCTTACTGTTAATTTGGGTTTGCGTCTGGGTCTATTCGGCTCCTGGTACAACGACAAGGGTACGGCCTTCAACTGGGAGCCTCAGGCATATAGCAAAAGCGTCGCGGCAAATGTTTTTTTCGATCCCAGTCATGGTTTCCTTGAGCGCTCAGTGGTTTCAGGTTCGACAACGACTTTTGCAGCTGTGCCGCTCAACTTGAACAATCTCGATCCGGCCATCACCAACGGGGTGGTTCAGTGCGGAAGAAATGGTGTGCCCAAGAGCTGCATGACCAGCCACATCTTCAACCCGATGCCGCGCATCGGCTTCGCTTGGGACGTTTTTGGGACCGGCAAAACCGCCATTCGTGCCGGCTACGGCATCTTTTTCGAGCACGGAACCAGTTATGAAGCCAACACCGGATCTCTGATTGGCAGCGCCCCAGTGACGTTGAGCCAGGCGGAACTGACGCCATCAAGTTATTCCTGTATAGGCGTCTTTGGACGACTCGGAACTGCATGCACTTTGAATGACTCGCTTCACCCAACGATCTCCGGGCCGGTGGCATTTCCCATCAACGTCACTTCGATCCCGCAAAAGGCGGTTTATCCCTACGCGCAGCAGTGGAGCTTCAGTGTGGAGCAGGAGATTCATAAAGGGTTTACCGCTACGTTCGCCTACGTGGGCAGCAAGGGAACCCATCTCACGGCGGTGCGTGACTTGAATCAAGTGAAGCCCGTGGATCCAGCTTTCAACCCCTACGGTCCTGGTCAACCCAACAACTGGTTGACTGATTGCCAGCCGAGCAATGGCAGTTCAGGGGTTTTCCGACTGACCAATGGCACGGTGATCGGCCCCGGTCAGCCTGGATGGGATAACCTGAATGCTGCATGCTACGGAACGAACGTCCTGGGCACGCCATTCAATCCCAGCGTGTTCCGACCCCTTCCCACGTTAGGCAGCATTTTGTCCGTTGCCAACATCGCCGATTCCAATTACAACGCTTTCCAGCTGAGCCTGCGCCGGACTGTGGCACCTCTGATTCTGGGAGTCTTCTATACCTACAGTCACTCCATTGATGACTCCTCTGACCGTGCTGACGCAGACTTTGTCAATTCCTACGACCTTGGATCGAACAAGGCCAGCTCCAACTTCGACCAGCGTCATCTTTTGAACATCAGCTACATCTACGATCTGAATAACCTGAGCCGCGTGGGACAGTATCTGCATGACCATGGATTCAACTTCGACGATTCCGCCGACCCAAGCTCCGAACGATCGAATCGACCTCCGAGCAAAACGGGCGCCACGTCCGGTTCCGATCCCCATGACTTCAGCCTGTCAAGTTTTCTCTTCCATAACTGGCAGCTTTCTGGAATCACCACTTTTCAAACCGGCACGCCTTTTAGTGTGATCAACGGAGGGACTTCCGGTGGGATCAGTGTGTCGGACAATGCCGGGGTGCTCAACACTTTTGGAACAGGCTCATACGCCGACTGCATTGGGAATCCCCACCGCCGATTCCTGACCGGAGCGAACATCGCGCAGACTTTTGGCCCTTTGCTCGTGAATCCAGACGCCTTCGTCGCCCCGCGCGGATTGACCTTTGGTGATTGCGGACGAAATTCACTCAACAATCCTCGTCGGGTTAATTTCAATGTCTCGCTGCTGAAGCACTGGAAGGTTTTCGGTGAACGTGATCTCGAATTCCGCACCGAGGCTTTCAACGTCTTCAACCACACGCAGTTTCGAATCTATGACCCATCACACCCGGGCAATACTGGCAACAATTTCATTGGCTGCTACGGAGGCGCCTCGGTTCAATATTCGGCTGCGGGAGGAGGCGGGACAGATTGCCTCACCGGCAACTCCTTCCTCCACCCGGTGGACGCGCACGACCCGCGTATTATTCAATTCGGCTTGAAGTTCAGTTTCTAGTTGTTTGTGTGACTGACGGCTTGTCTCACAACAGGAAAAAAAGGTGGAGTGATAATTCGGGCCTCGAGCGACGGTGCCTCATCGTTCTTCTGGCGAGCAGTGAGAACAGCTCGCTGGGATGGTCCGAGGAGCCTGGCATGACCTTCAGAGAACATGTTCCTAACTATCCAGCGGCCCTCCAGGGAGTTGCCGTGCAACCAAAACGGCGGCCAAGAACGCTACTTTCTCCCCTGATTCTGGCGCTCTGTATGGTGATACCGCTGTGCTTCGGAAGTTGCGGACAAACTGCGACACCGCCGACGGTAAGTTCGAATAGCGACGTCTTTTCCTATTTCGGCGCAGCGCGTTTGACCACTTTTGACCACGCGGCCAACCAAATCAGCGTAGTGGCGGTCGCTCTAGAGACAGGCTCGTCCACGCCACTGACCAGCGGTACCTTCACAATGGCTCCGACGGGATTTCTGAGCATCACGGAGACCGCCGCGACTACCAGTTCCGGGGGCCTTACCGCTATGAACCCCCCGCTAACTGGCGCTTGGGCAGTGGAAATCCCGGGTGTGGGCGCGCTCGCAAACCTTCTCAGCGTAAACAATTCCAATGTGACAACTGTTGTCAGCGCCGCCCCAGCAGCGATGGCGGCGAGTACGGCTTGCCCCAACTTCTCGAAGCCCGTCACCTTCTTGTATGTCGTCATGCCTGGTTCTCAGCCCGCGACCGGCACTGCGGACTTTGGAACGGTGGCCATCAGCAACGAAGTAGCGGCAGTGACGTTTCAGGCACAACCGTTTCTGATCGGACAGCCGCCGCTGCCAATTTCTACGGTCACGGGAGGATGCTCGGATACTGAGTTGGGCCCGCTGACGGCATATCCGCTGAACTCTTTCGGTTCTCCCGCAAGTCAGGACACCATCGCGATTGGATCGTCGGGCCTGTTGGTAGATAGCTTCGCCAGTAATGGAAATAGCAGTTCGACTGGAGCTTTCGGGGAGAACGGCGCTGAGGTCGGTGTGATCGGCGTGGCCATGCCTTCCAGCCAGGTGAACGTTATGGCGGTCCTAGCCGCCAATTACAACGGCTTCCTATACGCGCCTGGGGATTCTTCGGGAGTTTTTAATTCCAGCACCGGTACGGACGACGATGGTAACCCTGTGCTGTACGATACGACGGTCATGGCCTCCGCCTTTGGTAACTTCACCGCAAGCTCCCCGGCTTGCTCCGTCCTTCAGAGTTCCATCACAGCCAACTTGCCGGGAACTGGCGGCACAATCTCCGCTCCTCCTTCCGCTAGTAGCCTGTTTGGCGGAGAGTTCAATAAAAGCGACCCGACCGGGGCCAACGGTCCGGCAAGATGCGATGTGATTCTCGATCTAGGCCAGCAGGATCCCCAAAACAATGGATTATTCCCACATGCGGCTATCTTTATTGGCCAGAATTATCCCCCCGCCACAGACACCAGCGTCTCAAAGAATCCTTGCTTCTTTGCTTCCACGGTTACGCATAATCCCTGTGCCTTTGCCTCGCCCGCGGCAGCCATAGTCGGACAAGTCGAAGGCCAATTCGTGATTTTTGCCTTCACTTCACTCGCGAAACTGCCCACCGACACGGCAGGAGGCAATAACGCGACTCCGATAGGCATCTACTTGTTCCAGAAGTTGCATTGATACAAATGTCTTATCTGCGTTTCCCGCTACGAGCCTGTGACGACTTCGAGAGATTAAAGTGATGAAACACATTCTGGTAATTGAAGACGACAAGGACATCGTCGAGTTGGTGCGCTATAACCTGGAAAAGGACGGATACCAGGTGGCTTCGAACGGCGACGGCTCAACGGGACTGGCGCAAGTCCGCAAGG
>Ga0210384_10002620_pt1 | contig 21760 bp, 28 predicted proteins | sample IncBWH2MmetaG_FD_160574 | JGI IMG/M metagenome (GOLD analysis project Ga0210384, IMG submission 160574) | Forest soil microbial communities from Barre Woods Harvard Forest LTER site, Petersham, Massachusetts, United States - Inc-BW-H-2-M | ecosystem: Environmental > Terrestrial > Soil >...
CGATTGGTTTTTTCATGCGCCACGTACAGCGCGATCTTTTGCCGACTCAGGAGCAGTTGGCACCCACTCACATCTTGCGCGAGTTCTGGAATCACCTGAAGCTGCGCTTTCCAAAAGGCGACGCAGGGAGACACTACAACTCTCTGCAGAAGCTCGCGTATCTGGCGATTCTCTTCGTGCTTGCGCCGATGATCTTAGCTACCGGCCTTACGATGTCCCCCGGTTTCGACGCCGGCTTTCCTTGGTTAGTCACCCTTTTTGGCGGTCGTCAGAGTGCAAGGACACTGCATTTCATCTGCGCGATGGCAGTGGTCTTATTTATCGTCGTTCACCTCGCGATGGTCGTGCTGGCGGGTCCTGTGAACGAAATTCGATCCATGATCACTGGTCGCTACATTCTGCCGTCGAGTAGGATGAAATGACGGGTCGCGTATTGACACGCCGTCAGATGCTCCTGCGCGGCTCCACGGCGCTGGGCGGCCTGCTATTGGGTGGATGCGACCGACTGTCAGAGTCGCCTTCCTTTCGCCGCATACTCGAAAGCGCTGAGAGCCTTTCCTACCATAGTCAGCGGCTGCTCGTTGGTCGCCACGCGCTAGCTCGTGAGTTTAAGCAATCCGACCTGTCACCTGTGTTTCGATCGAACGGGACCAGCGCACCGGATACGCCTGAGTACAATCAGTTGCTGGTTGATGAGTTTCGGCAATGGCGCCTGAAAATCAACGGCTTGGTCATGCGACCTCTCGATCTGTCGCTCAACAATTTGCGCTTGATGCCGGCTCGCACTCAAATTACCCGCCATGATTGTGTCGAAGGGTGGAGTGCGATCGGCCAATGGACGGGGGTGCCGCTCAGTGCGCTTCTCAAGATGGCGGGAATGCGGTCGGCAACGCGCTATATTGTATTTTATTGTGCTGATACTCTCGAAACGGGAGCGGACCCTTACTACGAAAGTATCGACCTTATTGATGCATTCCATCCACAAACGATTCTCGCCTACGATCTAAACGGCAAGCCCCTTCCGGTAGCAAACGGCGCCCCACTACGGCTGCGCGTGGAGCGCCAGTTGGGTTACAAGCACGCGAAATACGTGATGAGAATCGAGGCGGTCCAACACCTCGGCCACATCGGCGGAGGCAAAGGCGGGTTTTGGGAAGATCGGGGATACGAGTGGTACGCCGGTGTGTAGGACGGGATAGAAAGGGTGATCGACCTTTACTAGTCGCGTCGCGCTTACAAAGGTCCGCCGGGAGCTAATCGTCTAGGCTTTCAGGGCATGGACTCTCCGCAATCTCGCCCGCACCAGTTTGCAGGCTTGCTCCTCGATTTCTATTCCCGTGGCTGGTGGCCGGCTTTGCGTACCGACGCCCAAACACTAATACCGCGGTCGAATCTCGATCTGACAGGAACCCACCGGTCGGTTCACTATTTCAAGGCGCTCGTGCTCTTCGTCCAAAGAAGGATTTGGAGCAGCGTCGCTGAGTAGATGCGGAGGTTGACAAACGCTGCGTGCATAGAGTTCACGCATGACGCTTAACAGAGCTACGAGCAAAACGAAGCCCACAACAAATACTGTAATAAATAGATTGAAGATCATCATAGGTGCACCGCACGTTACGGAACATGAGTCTCAAAGCGAATATAGGCGAGACACGTCATCGAATCTTGGCTAGTCATGCGCAGATTTGTGCGTACCGCACACGAATTACTTGTCGCTGGCGTGTTTTCCCGACATAGGGAGGGCCGGCGACGCAAGTAACTCGCACCCACAAGCGAATTCGGAGAGGTGTTTCCGTGCTGGCGGCTTCGATCCCGCCCATCGTGTGGCGATCCTGACTAGCTAAAATGAGTCAACGCCACAACGAACGAGTAACCGGTCCAAAAATATCGTACGAGACTCCGTATAGTTGAAAGCACTACTTCTGTAAATGGACGCCAGTGTTCACGCGTCTGTCGGAGCACTCGTATGGACCGCTACACAGCCATGGCCACCTTCGTCCGCGTACTGGAGACGGGGTCGTTCTCCGCCGCCGCGCGACTTCTGAACATTCATCAGCCCTCCGTCTCGAAGGGCATTGCGCAGCTGGAGGAGCGGCTCGGCGTACGTCTGCTAGTGCGGTCAACCCATGGACTGACGCCTACTGAAGCTGGGCGGAACTTCTACACGCACGCTCGCCGCGCGATCGAAGAAGCGGACGAGGCGGAGCTTGTTGCCCGCGGTACGCATGCCGGCCTGACAGGCAGCTTACGTGTAAGCGCGAGTGTGACCTTCGGAAATCTGCACATAGTCCCACGCCTGCCCTTCTTCCTGGCCGCGCATCCCGACCTGTCCATCGACCTCATCCTGGATGACCGCGCGATCGATCTCGTCGAGGAAGGAATCGACGTCGGCCTTTGCTTCGGGCCGCTTGCATGCTCTTCGTTGACTGCACGCAAGGTCGCCACGAGTAATCGGCTAGTGTTTGGTGCGCCGGCGTATTTCGAGCGGGCCGGCATTCCCGCGACGCCTGGTGAGCTGAATAGCCACGCGGCCGTAATCTACACTCAGGACCCAGGCGGTACCGACACCTGGAATTTCCGCCAAGGTGAGTCGGAGGTGCTAGTCAGCATATCTGGCCGCTTGCGTGTGAGCGCTAGCGAAGGTGTACGTGCAGCGGTTCTGGGCGGCTTGGGCTTGGCAATCGCACCCGGATGGATGTTTGCCCCGGAACTAGCACAGGGAGAGGTGCGCGCGGTCCTCGCAGACTGGAGCTTGTCGGCCAGTGACATTTGGGCTGTATTTCCGAGCGGCCGGAAAGTGAGCGCCAAGGCTCGCGCTTTCACGGCGTTTGTGGAGACGGAGCTTCGCGGCCGATATTCTGACAGTGATTCCGTTAAGGCGGCGGCCGCGCGTTGGCTCGGCGCTCAGTCCTATCGGCGTGACGGAGCGAGCGCCTCGTTTATCGCAGCTTCTCCACTGTGACAGGCAATTCATGAATGCGTTCCCAGAGGCGTGATAGATCGCGTTGATTGTTGCAGGCGCCACGGAAACACCGGGCAGCTCACCCAACCATTTTGAGCCCAGCCAGTAGTTGTGTCGGCATCGGCCTGTGAATAGGTCGCCTGAACTCACAGGGACGCTGCCAATTAAGGCAGCATTCCGAAGTGGAATAATTCTTATACTCGGTCGCCGGGTACAACGATCGAAGCTTCGCATATACACTTTCCCTCATGCGGTCCTATCCCCTTATCGGCCAATCGCACCAGACGGAGTCCGCGCAATCGATTCCTCTTTCTTCGTTTCGCGGGTCCGATGTTTTTGCCGACTCGTTGTGGCGCTGAATAGACTCACCGCCGTCACTACTATGCGCAATCGCACCATCCTCATTACTGGCGCCTCGAAGGGCATCGGCCGCGCGCTTTCAAGCATTTTGACCGATGCGGGGCACCAGGTGATCGGCATCGCGCGTGAGGAGGACGCATCCTTCCCGGGCGAATTGCTGCGTGTCGATCTCGCGGACCCCCGCGCGACAATGACCGCACTGGCGGACCTCGTTGCCCGGCGACCGATTGACAGCGTAGTAAACAACGTCGGTCTGGTGAGACCCCAATTGCTTGGGAACGTTGAACCAGATGATCTGAGGGCAGTGTTGGACCTCAACCTACGTCCTGCGCTCCAAACTGTTCAAGCTGCCTTACCGGGAATGCGCTCGTTGGGATTCGGGAGAATCGTCAACATATCGAGCCTTACGGTGCTCGGCATTACGCATCGCACCAGCTATGCAGCCGCAAAAGCCGCACTGATCAGTTTCACTCGCAGCTGGGCCTTGGAGCTTGCGACCACCGGGATCACCGTCAATGCCGTCGCACCGGGTCCCACCGAAACGGAACTCTTTCGCGCGAACAACCCGCCGGGGAGTCCGGGTGAAGCTCGCTACCTATCGGCAGTCCCCATGGGGCGTTTTGCCAAGCCATGGGAGATCGCCAATGCCATCGCCTTCCTGCTTTCCGAGAAATCTGCCTTCATCACGGGCCAAACCTTGTTCGTCGATGGTGGCGCCTCGGTCGGCAAGGCGGCGTTTTGATCTTCATTTCACCCGACCACCAAAAAGAAAATTGTCCACCCGAAGGAATCGCAGCGTGATCGAGGTCTATGCCTTCTCGACTCCCAACAGTGTCCGAGTCCCAATCGCGCTCGAGGAGCTAGGGCTCGACTACGAGCTGAAGTCCGTCAACGTCAAAAAAGCGGAACAAAAATCTCCCGATTTTTTGGCGCTGAATCCGAACGGTAAGGTTCCGGTGCTCATCGATCCTGACGGCCCGGCGGGGGAGCCGATTACGCTGACAGAGTCGGGTGCCATCTTGGTCTACCTTGCGGAGAAGACGGGACGGTTGCTGCCCCAGGATATAGGGGGTCGCGCCCGCGTATTCGAGCAGATGTTTTTCCATATGACCGGCATCGGACCCGCCTTCGGCCAGGCGGGCTATTTCAAGAAACAGGCCTCGGAGCAGCTGCCGACGGTCATCGCGCGCTTCCATGCCGAGGCGGAGCGTACGCTTGCCGTGCTCGATGGGGTCCTGAAGCGATCCGAGTTTGCGGCAGGTCGTGATTACACGATCGCGGATATTGCACATTTCGGTTGGCTATGGCGCCGAGAGTTCGCGGGCGTCGATTTTGCAAGGTTCCCCCACATCGAGCGATGGTATGGGGCGGTGGCCGCTCGACCAGCGGTAGCGCGCGCGGTTGCATACGTCACCGCGCTCGTGCCTCCAAGCTGACGCCCAGGCATCGGGCACCGCGATCGACGGCATTGATCTCATCCTGCCGCGCTCATTCCGGTACGGAACAACCAATATGCCGAGCACGCAGCTACATCGGCTAGCTCTTCGCTCCTATGTTGTTCGCGCGCATGACGTTCAACTTGCGAGGATAAGACGATGACTAGAAAATTGGAGGGTAAAATCGCTGTCGTGACAGGCGGCAGCGCCGGCATCGGATTGGCCACGGCCAGGCGCTTCGTTGCCGAGGGAGCATCGGTCTTTATCACAGGCCGCGGTCAATCGGAGCTCGACAAATCAGTTGCCCAGCTCGGACCGTCTGCGGCCGCCATCAAGGGCAACGCTGCGGATTTGAAGGACCTCGACCGAATTTACTCAACTGTGAAGGTCAAGGCGGGGCACATCGACGTGCTGTTCGTGAGCGCGGGTTTCTATGAATTCGGCAGGTTCGGCGATATTACCGAGGAGCACTTCGACAAAACCTTCGACACCAATGTCCGCGGCGCGCTCTTTACCGTGCAAAAGGCGTTGCCTCTGCTCGCGAAGGGCGCTTCCGTCATTCTGGTAGGGTCCATCGCAGCCCATATGGGAATCGAGGCGTTCTCTGTTTACAATGCCACTAAGGCCGCTCTTCGGGCATTCGCGCGCAGCTGGGTTGTGGATCTCAAGCCGCGCGATATTCGAATCAATGTGTTAAGTCCCGGTCACACCGACACGCCTGGACTGGACGGGTTGCTCAACAGCGAACAGAAGAGCTTCCTCGCCGGTGAAACGCCCCTGGGACGTTTGGGAACTGGAGATGACATCGGCAAGGCGGCGGTGTTTCTGGCATCAAGCGATAGCGCCTTCGTCACCGGCACGGAACTCATTGTGGACGGTGGTGTGAGCCACATTTGATCACCTTGGCGGCGCTCGACAAGCGGCGCGCCACCGGTCACCGCACCCGATCTGTCCATTTGAACTATTCGGATAGGGAATGAGCGGAAACGGCTTCGAGCGCGACGAGGTGCCTCTCGAGGAACTGCACAAATGCGCGGGCCTTCGCGCTCGCCCGCCGACCTGTGGGAAACACCGCCCACAAATCGATGGCCGGCAGCGACCATGATTGAAGAATTGGAATCACGACTCCTGACGCCAGTTCCGGTGCGAACATCCATTCGGAGGCTATCGCAATGCCTAAGTCAGCGAAAACCGCCGCCCGCACCCCTTCGGCGGCGGTCAGTCTGAGTCGGCCTCTCAATGTGATTTCTTGTTCCTCGCCGTCTCGCGTGAAGGGCCACACGACTCCTCCGCCGCGCCGTTCATAGATGATGGATTCATGCTCCGGGAGGTCCTTCGGCTCACGGGGCTCGCCAAAACGCGCGAAATAGGCAGGCGTACCCAAAACGATCCGTCGACTGTTGCCGAGCTTGCGCGCGGTAAGCGACGAGTCGCTAAGATCTCCCATACGAAAGGCTACATCAATTCCCGATTCGATCAGATCGACGTTCCTGTCATCGAGAACCACGTCGACATCGACTGCCGGATGTTCGGCCAGAAAGCTTGCGAGGCGCGGAACGATATGAAGCCGCGCGAACGTGACGGCGGCGCCCACCCGAAGCCGTCCCGAGAGGGCGGCGCCCGCACCGCGCGCGGATCGATCCGCTTCTGCCGCTTCTTCGATGGCCCGTTTTGCATGCTCGTAATAATTTCGTCCCGCCTCCGTTGCGGTGAGGCCATGGGTAGATCGGAGCAGCAATTGCACTCCCAATCGCTCCTCGAGCTGCAAGATCGCCTTCGATATTGCCGGTTGACCCACGCGCAGCTGCCGTGCGGCGCCCGAGAAGGAGCGCGTATCAACAACGCGGACAAACGCTTCCATTGTCGCCAAAGGGTTCATGAGCATTCCATATTGGAATAGGCTAACACCGCCCAGCCGGCGGCGGCAATCGCTCGGGTTTGCCGATCAAGCTCCGATACTTGTCCGGAGAGAAAGCATAAATCTCGATTCGCGGACGAAGACTGCGGCCGTCTCCAGCAGTTCAGACTCGGGAGACCCTCGTGACCGTCGCATTTTTTTGCGAAACCGCTTGCACCTGTAGTTCTTGACAGGCGGGCCTTAACATTCTCCGGCGGAATAACTCAAATGCCACTCGCCCACTATCCCGATCCCAGTCTGGCAATTATTTTGGGTCAGGACCTCGACTGAACGAGTCCACGGGATTGTGGGGGTATCCCGCCCTTTAGCCCAACGAAAGAGGACATGAATCATGGCTCAGGATTCCAGTAAGCAAAGCGAGCTCATGCATCGCAGAGAAGCACCATTGATTACACCGACCGATCTCGGCGCGAAGGCCTCCAAGGACATTGTGGGCGGGCTGAACGCTATCCTTGCCGATGTGTTCGCGCTGTATTTGAAGACCAAGAATTTCCACTGGCACATGAGCGGACCCCACTTTCGCGACTATCACTTGCTCCTCGACGAACAAGCGGACCAGCTTTATGCAATGACCGATCCGATCGCCGAACGTATTCGCAAGATAGGCGGCTCGACGCTCCGCTCGATCGGGCACATCGCGCGGATCCAACGCATCAAAGATAACGATGCCACGTACGTCGATCCGCTTGACATGCTGGCCGAGTTGCGCGAAGACAACAAGACGTTGGCCGCTCGCCTACGAGAAATGCATGAGGTGGTCGATGAACACCGCGATATCGCCTCTGCCAGCTTAATCGAGAGTTGGATCGACGAGACTGAGCGACGCACCTGGTTTTTATTCGAATCCAGCCGGCGTGGCGATAAGACGGGGCATTGAATGTTGGTGCCGGCTCGGGTGGACACCCACTCACTCGACTGTGCTCGGTGCGTTCCTGTTCCGCGCGCTGAATTTTTTTGATTTTGTTCAGGAACACCCACATATCGAAGCGGAGCCACCCATTCGGAGCTACGAGTGTCGCGTCTAAGGTCTGATCCATGGTGTATCGTGGTCGCGGATAGCCACGGACCCGAGTGGGCGCCTGCTGTCGGAGCGACGAGAAGACCGATGGCGGTGCAATATTGCGGACTGGGTGAACCCACAACCCTCCTGCAGAAGGCGGTCCACCGGGCTATGCGCGTCGCGCCGGCATCGCACGTGATGGTGACCGCTATAGATGAATACCGAAAGCAATGGCAGCCAGCGCTTTCGTGCGTACGCCCAGAACACCGTTTCGTCGGAGATTCACGTTCCAGCTCCTCGTTGACCGTGGCGGCCGCACTCCTGTCAATCGCAGAAGAATCTGCGTCGCACGTTGTTACGATCATTCCAGCTACCTGCTTCGTTGTAAACGAAAGGGTATTGACGGCCGCGCTGTATCACGCCCGAGAGACGCTACCGCTAACCCCTCAGGGAGTCATGACGCTCGGCATGGTGGATATTTTTGACGGCATCGACGAAGACTATTTAGTGCCGACCAAGGCCCGTGACGGATTGCATTGGGTCGTTCGGGCAATTGCCCGTCGCCCTGTGCCGTGGGTCGCCAGACACCTGCGAGAGAATGGCGCAATGATCGCTTCGGGAATCTTGGTCGGTTATGCTGGTGTGTTCGCCACCGATATCGAGAAGCAGTGTCCTGGCCTTCCGCTTAAGCTCACTCAAGCGATAGCACGGAGCGACGCGGAGGGTGTTGAATGCCGCGTAACGTCTGAGCTACAGCGCGACGTTCCGCAATCCATCTTGCGCTCGCTGCGCTGGTGCGCCCCAGCGTTTCCGCAGCGAGTGCTTCGCGTCGAATACTCCGGGTGGAGCGGTCTTCGGTCGGCGCGCGCCGTTGCACGATTTAGCGCCATCGCGTGCACGACTACGATTGTCCGCAACAGCCAAGAGTCAACCTCGTTTCGTTCATGCGGGGACGCTAACGCTGGACAGAACAACGAGCCCAAGGCGGTCGGAAGGGAAACTAGCGAATGTTAAGCAGAGCGGCGCTAAATCGATTTCCACTTTGAGCATCCCAAGCGGAGTTCATCCCGTGACTTGGCAAGCATGAGTCTGGCGATTTCCGTTGGACAGCACGATCATATTCGGGGCTTTGCCACTGCTCCGGTTGTCGAATACGGTGACTATGAATGCCTCTACTGCGGAGCAGCGTATCCGGTGGTGAACGCTCTTTTAGAGTACTTTGAATCCGATTTACGCTTCGTATTCCGCCTATGCCGCTCACCAAAATGCACTCGCATGCAGAGTTCGCAGCGGAAGCCGCCGAAGCGGCCGCTGCCCAGGGGAAGTTCTGGGAGATGCACGGCGCTTTGTACCGGCATCAATCCATACTTGCTCGTGATTGTATATTTAGTCTAGTAAGACAGATTCAGCTTGATCTTGGGCGCTTTGAAGACGATCTACTGTCACACCGCTACCGCAATCACGTGAGATGCGATTGCATGGGCGGGGTTCGCCGTGGAGTCACGGGTACTCCGACGTTTTTTATCAATGGTGAGCGCTACGATCGGAATTTGGTTTTCATCAATGGCGAGCACCCCGCCGGGGAAGTGGATCAAGAGTCGTTGAAGGCCGCTGTGCAGCGCGAATTAAATTCTATCCCGTTGCTGCCTTGACTTCAGCGCTATCGGGCGTTCGTTCGGACCGTCGGATCTGGCTGAAGCTCGATTGCCGAAACCGGCCGGATGCGGGCATCCTTAGACTGGCGTCCGTACGCATTGCATGTCCTTATGTCGAGCCGTCGGCGGGTCCTTGTGATCGTTTCGACGAGTTCCCCGTCATGCCGCGTCCGATAGGCGTAGTGAAAGGCGACCGCACGCGTAAGTATTCCCATCTAAATGTTAGTAACCCCGTCCAATAATTAAACTGCAAGGGGTCGTAGACTAGCCATGAGCGGTCAACCGCGGTCTCACGGCAATGAGGATCGGTATCCATGAATAAGCTCTTGCTTGTCACAAGCCCTTTGACTATTGCGCCGGGAACATCACGCACGTCAAAGCAGCACGTGGCGATTGAGTAGCTCGGTATGCGAATCGATATTGGAGGCAGAGATGAAGTACGGAGTGATGTTGAGTGCGGTGTTGATTGGGATCTGGATTGACATGGGAGCTAGTGGTGCGCTCAAACCGAGACCGCATCCGAGCACGAATCCTTGCACAATGAACAAGGGCGAGTGCTACAGCATCCAGGGTCAGTCTCCGTCCGCAGATCAATGCGTAACGCCGCTGATCGCCTATTACGTGGATGCTGAGCGGTCCAAAATATTTCTGGAATGTATGAGAGGCCATGACAATGAGTAAGTGTTTCCAAGTGGGACTGCCTATTGTATTGTCGGTGGTCGCTGTTGCTGCGTCGCTATCGATCAGTCACGCGCAGTCTTTTGGGATCGATCCCGAGCAACCGATTAAGCAGCAGAGTCCGCCGTCGAATCTCAGAACGACGGCGGAGAACGTCCAGCCTGCCGGGCCCGCAATGGCGGACGGCGTTCCGGTGATGTATTTCGGCGTGGATAGCTGCGGGACGAAGGTGTTCTGGTTGGTGATGGAGGATGGCCGCATGTTCCGTCTCGACAGGGAGCATCATCCGAAAGATCTGGAAGCACTGATGCGCAGCATTCAGTCGCTGCCGCACGACCTGGTCGAGATTAGCTGCGCTGCGCAGTTGTAGACTTCTTGAGCGAAAGATCCCAGCTCGTGCGACCCAAGTTCCGTATTCCGCGCGATGGCGAACAGGAGTTTGTACGGCAACGTGAACAAGTTTCCACGGGATGGTCAACAGTTTGAGGCGCCGCGTTGCGCACTGTTCACGAGCGTGGAAAGTGAGGTGGGCGGCTGGAGATTGATCGGAAAGCCGACCCCATAACCTGAGGGATGTTTTGTCCGCAGGAGCGCAGTCGATGCCGAACGAGAGGATCTCCATGTCGAAGCCGAAGCATCTTATTGGGCTGCGATCGAGAAGCGTCCCGGCCCTCGGACGGGGATTCTGGCTGTCCGTCGGGGCGGTCTCGAATTATTTGCGGGCCGTGCGCGGCCCTTGCTGCCACCTGGAGCTCGCTCTTGCGGGTCCGAATAACAAACCGTGTTGTATCGCTAATCTCGTTGCGATACATCAACAACCGCGCGCTACGTTCACAGCAGACTCGAACACGGCGATCACATCATCGAACAAGCGGCTAGTTACCTACGCCGCATGCTGGACCCGGTGCGTGAGATTCGTGACGCGCCTGTTGCTTCTTCGTCAGGTGCTAAGAGTCCGGCGCGCCTGACGCGCTGACACGCGCCAGGCGCTTCGAAGTCTCATCCGACTCTCAAGCTTGAGACAATCCGCCGTCGACGATGAGTTCGGTCCCCGTGGTGTAGCTCGACTCGTCAGAGGCGAGGAAGAGCGCGGCCGCCGCAAGCTCTTCAGGCCGTCCGATGCGACCCAATAGCGTTTGAGCGCCGAAGGAGACCTTCGCCGCATCCGATTCCTGCTTGGTCTTGAACTGCCCATCTATGATCGGCGTGTCGGTGGCGCCCGGACTCAAGGTGTTTACCCGAATGCCGCGCTCTTTTAAATCCGCAGCCCACGTCATCGAAAATGAGCGCAAGGCGGCCTTGGTCGCCGTATACGTGGTGTAGAAGGGAATTCCCATATGAATGACGGACGAGGCGATCAGAACGATCGAGCCGCCATTGCGAATCAATGGCAGCGCCTTTTGCACGGTAAAGAAGGTTCCGCGCGCGTTTGTATTGAAGGTCTTGTCGAAATGCTCCGGCGTCGCCGTCGCGAGCGTTCGGGTTTCGACAAAGCCGGCGTTCGCGATTACGATGTCGAGGCCTCCCTTTTCTGACTTGACCACCTTGTATAGGCGGTCCAGATCGTCCAGATTCGCGACATCCCCTTGGACGACGCTTATGTTCTTGCCGATTTGCGCCTTTGCCTTGTCAAGTTCGGCCTGGCGGCGCCCAGTAATAAACACGTAGGCGCCTTCGTCTACGAAGCGTTTAGCGGTGGCCAACCCGATTCCGCTGCTTCCGCCTGTGACGACGGCGACCTTGTTGCTAAGTTTTCCCATACACTGCCCTTCCTGCTGTGGAACGATCAAAACAACCGTTCTTAATGCGCGCAAGGCTATTCCGACCGAAGATCATGTTGTACATATCTGATCGGAATAACACTTATGCCACTCGACCCAGTGGCAACGCGGCTAGGCCTCTCGGAGAGAGGCGAGCCGGGCGTGAACCGCCTGAACGACTACCAATCCTTCTCCGGCGGCGGAGGCGACCCTCTTCACCGACCCGGAGCGCACGTCACCAACGGCGAAGACGCCGGCTAGGCTGGTCTGAAAGACGTTGTAGGGTGTGGGGGCATCCGCGCCGCGATCCTCGCCTGTCAGGACGAAGCCGCGCTCGTCCAGTCGCACGGCCTCTTGTCCCACGTCGCCGGATCTGAAGTGCCATGGGAAGTGGTGTAGGAGCCCTTCTGCCTTCAGTGCACCTGCACCGCCGGACGCGCGCCAAATTCGGGGGTCGCGTACTTTGCCCCCATGACGTTGGCTGTCAGGGCGCCTTGCTGACGTTGTATCAGCAGCAAGCGGCGGGCCGCGAAGGCCGGCAGCAGCACGTCGCTGACTTCTGGATACACCGGGACGAGCTCGATGACCGTTTTCGGCGCGACCAGGAGGACCTCGCCCTCCGTGACAGCGATGCAGTCGGCGAACGCCGTCTGGCCGAATAGCAGGCTCAGTTCACCGGTAAATTGGCCCGGCTCCACGACCCCGAGCACAAGTCCGTCGGGATCCCGTATCTGCAGGGTGGCAGAATCACGTAGACGAATGGGTACTGGTGGTCGTCGACCCCGTACAGCAGTTCGCCCTCGGCTACGGAGCGCCGCTCGCTGCGAGCCTCGAGTGTCGCGACCACCTGGTCCGGCAGCCGCGCATTCGCGCGCCGTTTCAGTTCCTCGTAATTGAGTTCTTCGAACACTACCTCCGAAGCCTATCACCTCACGCGCACTCGCGCGCTCCCGAGCTTTGTCCAGCGCGGGCAGAAGCTCCTGTGGGTCCGGGCGTCGGGTATGGTCCGGGCCAGCAACTCGCCAAGGGCCCAAACGGCCATGCCTGTCATTTCATTCGACCTCAATGGAAGTTGCTTGTCGGGGCCAGCTCTGCACATCGGGACTCGCGAAAATCTGGTGCGGTGAAATAGCTGCGTCCAGAGCGCAATGTCGCGGCGCGTTGGACGGAAGCACTCAGCGGATTCAGCGACCTCGTCGACGCCGGGTCTTTGCTACTCGCTCGCCTCCGGTGGCGCTGTGAGGGTTCTCAAGCGTCGTGCTTCGTAAGCCTTTAGATGGGCAAATGCTGCCGCCAACGGCGAGAGTTGGTTGCGATCCGCCTCTGCGTGCTCACTACGTTGAAGAAGATCGCCTAGGATGTGATCCGCCTCGACCGGGCGATTGGCTTCGATATCTCGCAGCATAGAGGCGGTCATGGAGGAGTCACGTGCAGTCAAGGTGGCTCGTGCCTGCGCCAGGAATGCGAGTTGCGGTGTGTGCCCGGCTCGTTTCGCGATGGTGCAGCACTCATCAAGCAGCGAGCGGATTAGATCGTGGCCGCCTTGCGCTGCCATGATATCTCCGATGGACGCGCGCATGAGGCAAGTCACGCCGGCCAAGGTAGCGAGAAACACCCACTTCTCCCACATTTCTCGCACGATATCCTCGCTGAGGCGGGAGTCAAAACCGACGCTATTTAGAGTGCTGGCTAACCGGCCAATGCGCTCGGAGATCACCTGGTCCCGTTCACCAAAGGTCAGCCTGTGAATATCGTTGAGGTGCACGACGGTGCCCTGCGCGTCAAGCGTGGCAGCGATGACGCATTGACCGCCGAGAATATGCAATCGTCCAAATCGCTGGTCGAGCAAATCGAGATGCCGCATCCCATTGAGCAACGGCAGCACCATGGTCTCAGGCCCTACAGCTGGGGCGAGGGAATCCATAGCGCCGGCTAGGTCGTACGCCTTGCTGCTTAGCAGGATAAGGTCGAATTTCTGAACGAGGTTCTCCGCAAGAACGGTCGGGGGCCTACGGATGTGAATATCGCCGAAAGGGCTCTTGACGATAAGGCCGGCTTCCGCAAGTTCCGCGGCGCGGCGACGCCGGACTAAGAAAGTCACGTCCCGGTGCGCCTGCAGTAATCGGCCGCCGAAGTAGCCACCAATTGCGCCAGCACCAACCACTAGTATGCGCATAGTCGATCCGCCTCGTATTCAGATTATAGACGGTCTTTCCGATGCCCGAGTCTCATCACATTGCCTCCTGGAATAACCGAAATGCCGCTCGGCCAACTACCAGGATCCCAGTCCGGTCGGTACTTTCAGCTACATCGATCGTGCACGAGCGACGGGTTTCTTTGGGCCCCGACTCGCCTGGCCGCTGCAAACTGCGGGAGCAACTCTACGTTCACGACGTTCACGGGACGACAACCAGACACCGGCCGCTCGGCTACGTGAAGTCCATAACGCGGTAGAGGACCGTGTGACATTGCCACTGCCAGCCCAGTTGAAAATTGGATCGATGAGACGGAGAAGCGCACCTGGTTTTGTTCGAACCCAGCCGGCATGGCGACGTCAATCATCTACCCAGATGCCGGGCACGCCGCGGAGTTCCAGTATCCAGAGCTGTTCGTCGATGACGTCGACCGTTTCCTTGATCGCTGAGAGTAGGGGAATAGAATGGTCAACGATCTGCAGGGCAAACATACTCCGGTCAGTAGCGCAGCCGGGGGATTGGATCTGGCGATCGCCAGGCAGACAACGACAAGTGATTCTAACTCCACGGGGCTCTCCGCTAAGCAACGTTTTCGGGAGGTATAGACATGTTCACGTTTCACTCGCTTCTCCATAGGGTTGCATTGCTGGTTTGCGTCTTCGTCGCGACCACTTACTCTTTTGTTTCGCTCGCGGACGATGTGGTGTCTTTCGCCACCGGCGGCTACGCCCGTGGTATCCGGTCCGAGGACTTGATGCACAAGATGAACACCAGTGGCAACGGCATGCTGACGAAAGATGAATGGCTTGCGTTTCACGAAAAGATATTTGCGATGCTCGACAAGAAAAAGACAGGCGTTATCGATGCAAAAGCATTCATCAGCGCCAACGGGGGCGACGACGTCGCGACCTTCGCGACAGGAGGCTATGCTCGGGGTCTTCGGACCAAGGAAATGATGGATAAGATCGACACGGATGGGGACGGGACGATTTCCCACGCTGAATTCATCGCATACCTGACGAAAATATTCGACATGATGGATACGAGTACCACTCACAAGGGCATGATCAGTAAGGAAGAAGTTATGTTTGCAACAGGTGGTTACAATAGGCGCTGATAAGCCGCGCAAACGCGCCTAGGTGCTCAAAGTGAGCATAGGGCTGCGCGGGCAAGAGGGGCCTACTGTCACCACTATGACCGTGCGCCATGGCCTTGCCCCGGGGTCTGGTTGTCAGATGCTTGCTGGGGTTTTGCAGTAGCGCCAGGGTGAGCCTGGGAAAGGAGGAAGTCCGATGTAGAGGACAGAAACTTTTCGATGGAATCCAGAGGATTTGACTCCCACCCGGCAAAGGAGAGTGTTCAACACCAGCGATCCGGAACATTTCGCAGAGACGATTGCCGAGACGTTTGCGTTACGTCTCGACCGGGCGATGATCACGTCACGCGACGCGCGGCCGTCCCGCCGCGATGACTTTCGGCAACTACCAAAGCCTGCGAGTGCGCGTAATGTCCATAGCCACTCTGGCAGATGGCCCGCTCGGAGGTCCAGCTGCTTCCGAATTTCAATCGAAAAGCAAGTCGCGTAAAAAACCCCGAAATCGGGTAGAAGCGCGACTTTCGAGGAAAGGTCCATGGAATCTTTGGATTTCTGCGGTGAGTGGCAATGAATCTTCTCCTCGTGGACGACCACGCGTTGTTTCGGGAGGGTCTTCGCGAATTACTGGCAGACATAAGTCCCGGGGTTTCAATTCGCGAGGCCGCATGCGTCGAAGACGCGATCGATGAATGCAAGCTCACGAACTTTCGTATGGTGCTGTTGGATTTGGGCCTTTCCACCAGCGATGGACTTGGCACTCTCGACGCATTTAGAGTTGCGGTACCCGGGGTCCCTGTGATCGTTCTTTCGGGCGATGAGAATCCGCGCCATATGAAGAGCGCAATAGATCTGGGCGCCGTGGGCTTCATACCCAAGGCTCATACATCGAAATTAATGATCGCTGCATTGCGATTCGTGCTCGCCGGCGGCATTTATTTGCCCCCCAATCTTCTTCATGAAGATATTGAGCTCGAGAAGCCGACTGCCGCGGCCGCGGGAGCCGTAGCCGCCGCATACGCTCGTCTGTCGCCCCGCCAACAGGAAGTGGCAACGTTATTGCTGCAGGGTAACTCGAACAAGGTCATCGCCAGGCGCTTGGCTCTCTCCGAAGGTACCGTGAAGGCCCATGTGTCGGCTATTTTCCAGATCATCGGCGCCAAGAGCCGGGTGGAAGCTGTGATCATTGCGGCCAAGAGCGGCATCAAAGTGCTGTAGGCCGGCGGCGCACCGTTCGCAACTCAGTCAGAGGCGAACCACGGAGTTTCAAAACGAAGCTCCCTTATTTACTCCATTCGAACATCGATTGGCGGAGCACATGTTCTGCGGATCATCGCGAGCGATTCGGCGGGTCGAGCTATCCGTTGCAGCACGATTCAAAACAAAAATTGCGTACACCGACCAACTCGAGCGACCCGCTAAGCCTTAGTTTAGCCGTCGTACAAATAGCCACGTTAGCGGCCGCGATAAATACTCTGTTCGTTGGTGAATTTACATCCCGATCTACAACGCTTGAGGAATAGACCATGAACACAACCATTCGTACAAAACTTTACACAGCCCTCTACTGCACCTTGGGTACGGCAGCGCTCTGCGGCCTATCAGCTTCAGTGGAAGCGGCCGACCAGGACGTGCCGACCAAAACTGTCAAATTTGCAGATCTCAATATTGCGAATCTGGCTGGAGCAAAGGTTCTCTACAGCCGCATCCGTGCTGCGGCGCGAGACGTTTGCGGGGCTTCCGCGGGCAGCGATCCCATCTTGAGGGGGGGCGTGCGCGCGTGTATTGATAAGGCAATCGACAAAGCGGTGAATGACGTCAACGCGCCTGTCCTGACCTCCTTGCGGTTTGGCAGCGGCGAGGTGCGGCTCGCCAGCAAGTGACGGATCTCGGCGCCGTCGGTGGGTAGTCTGACAGACGCATCGACGACGCCGGATTTTGAATACACCAGGAACTCACTCTCGGTCGTGGCGGAACTGCGCATTCCGCCGCCGCCACTGGTCACACCCAGAGTGCAGGCCGGCTTGGAGAACCTGAGCCGGCTTCTCAAGCGTTCCATGAACAAACTGGTCAACGAAGCCGAGAAGGACACTTCGTGTGCCGGCGGAGCAGGCATGTAGAGCACGAATCGAAATCGACTTTAGCGGTGATTTCTTCGGCCGTGAATCGCGCCCGCTATTGCCCGGGTTCTCAACTCGGAATCGTATTCACAGAGGAACGCAAGCCGGTTCGTTCAGTAGGGGAGAGCAGTTTTGCGATCAAACGACTGGCAGCGAGCAGCGCGCGTACCGGCAGCGCCAGGCGAGCTTCTATCTGGTAGCTGCGATGCTGTCCTCGCAGGCACCACTCGCAGAAGTGCTCACAGTTGTTGGTCAACAGCCGATAGCGGTCCTCGCCTACCCGGGAGCGGGCCCGTCGGACCACCTCCCGCTCGTGATATTTCGCTGGTACGCCGGACACAACTCCTACGGATCGTCCTGCCGCAAAGCGCGAGAGAGGAATCTCTTCCACCGGTCCTCTGCGCAACCCTTTCACGAGTCCCGCGTAGTGCACCACCTTGCCGGCGCCGACGTAGATTCCGTGGTGTGTGTAGCCGCGACGCTGAGTGACAATGTGAGCACCCAACTGCGGTTCTGACTCTGGGACCAGAATCCGCCCCCGAGCAGTCGATTGTCCGTAAGCGATCGATCTACCACACTGTCCACTGTTCCGAGTTTGCGCTGGACTTGCAGGAGAAATTTGGGATACAGCTTGACGCGCTAGATCCGGTTGTTCGCATTCAGGAGAACCGGGTCCCGCAAAGACCGACCATGCACGCAACCCCGAGTTAAACGAAAGCCTGCGGGCGGCGATGAATGTCTTTGCGGATCCTCGGTTCATGGCTGCGAAAATTACGCGCACTTGCACGCGTTCGCAGGTGCCGAAAGTCATGGCGGCGCGCTACCGCCAATCGCCGAGAATTTTGGGCTGGGCAATTCTGTGAATTTCGCCTTAAGGTCGCCGCCAGCGAGGAGCCGGAACTGCTCGTGCAGGATTCTCGGGCCTTCTTCAGATCCTTGCGTTATTGCAGACGCATGATCGCTTTGCTTTGCGCAGTTCGCCTTCCAAATCGACGAGCCGTCGGCGTCAGGATCCAACGCCTGATGAATTCACCGGCAGCTCGGGATTCGGTCCCGTGATTGCGTGATCACGAAACAGCGCCGCGGACTAGTCGTCCGACTCGGACGGGTGAGACGGCGCCGCCGGGTACTCGATCCAGAACAGGCCCCAGCCGACGGAAAACCGCTGCGTGCCGGTCGTCGTCGTCTCATCGTCCGTATAGAGTTCGTGCAGATAGAGCGGACCCGCGCTGGTGGCGATGGGAACCGGGGTGAAATTGGTGCAGACTGAGCTGATCGGATCCAGGGCGGTACAGGAGGACGCGCCGCCGGCCAGTACCGTCGGGTTGGTGAAGTCTGTCACCAGCGTCGAAACCCCCCGACTAAAGTTCAGTGCGGCGCTCGGGTCAGCGATGATGCTGCGGACCGCATAGGCGAGCGTGTGATCCAGCAAGCCAATGGAATCAACGGTGCCGGTGATCGCCAGCGGATAACCCCGGCCCCCGGCGGCCGACCCGAAGCCGACGTTGCCGTTCAGCGCATCAAAGTAGGCGTAGATCTGGCCCGAGGGGATGTCGGCTTTTATCACCCTGGAACCGGCGACGATCTTCACGCGGGCATTTCCCTCATTAACGATGTAGCCGCTTGCGGTCGGGGCGACGTCGCGTCGGTCCGTGTCCATGGAGATAAACACCTTTGCATGATCGTAGTGTTTGCCACCCAGATCGACGCTGGTTACCACGGCTGCCGTGTAGGTGATCGGCGACTTGCCCTCCGCCCTCTTCGAGGTCACGTAAGCGCTGGGGCGTGACGGTGCGGAGCCCAGTTCCGCCGTGAACAGACCTCCGTTGAGGGGATAGTCGTTGCAGGTCGCCCCGGAGGAGCAGGCGAAGACTCCATAGTACGGTGCTTGGAGGAATAGATCCCCTTGGTCCGTCTTCAACGGCTTGGTCGCGAGCGGGCAGCTAAAGTTGGTGAACCCCGGGCAGATCCACCCGCGTCCGCTGAACGACGTGTTGTGCTGCAGATCCAGCGAGAGCGCTTGTAGCGCGGGGCTCGGCAGCGTAGCGTCGCCCCAGTCGATGGTTCCGTCCTCGATGCCGAGGGGATAGGCCGGCTCGAGCCCCCCGGATGCGGATGGGTTGAACGAGCCGAACCCCACACCGCGCCCGCCGACCAGCGGAGTGGGGGGGGTGAAAATCGTGCCGTGGTCGAGACTCACAAAGACCTCGCCCGAGTTAAAACGAGCATGGACGGTTCTTTGAGCGGTGGTAATGGTGACACTGGCAGTGCCGCCGTAATTGATGGAGATGAGGACACTGCCACCACCAAGGCCCGGGACCGAAATCGTCTGCACTTGCGTGGTATCGCTTTCCTGGGTCAGCACTACGCGGGCATCGCGGAACGACCAGTTTCCGAGACGGCCGTCAGCCACCGTGAAGGCGGTATAGACGATCGGGCTTGCCGAAACCGCCGCGGGAACGGCGAGGCCGGTCAGCACCAGCAGGGAGAAAAACAAATCGCGCAAGAACGAGCATCGGTGTTGCGTCGTGAGCAGATTACGCATGTAAGAAACTCCCCTTTTATTGATGATGTATGGGCTCGCGCTGGAGCTCAGATCGATAAACTCTCCTTTTATGGATGACACATCAGGTCGATAAAATCTAAAAGACAACCATGGTTGTTCCGCCCCGGACTTGTCCACCGGGTATGAGGCTTTGGTGAGGTGTGCAAAACACGCGAAAAGATGCATTCAGAAAAGATGCATTCATAAGCTTCCGCACAAGAGATTCCCATGGGGGTGCTCGTTAAATAAAACGGATCGCGTTGACCTTTCCCGACAGAAGGATTAAAAGAATCAGCTTCGACGCCGGTCTCGCGATTCTCTTGACAATGTGAGACTCGGCATCGAGACCGAGGTTGGCATCGAAGGGCTTTGCGGATTCATCCATGCATGCGGGTCCCTATCGAGGCGAAGCTTAAGATGCGGCAATGGATTGTCAAGTCATCGCGCAGCATCGGCAGCAGCGTTTCATGACGCGGGTACGTTCAAGACTACAGGGTAGGCCAAGCCTGTCGCGAGTACCGCCGAAGGCTTGAGTGACGAAGTTTGCCGGATGGGGTCGCGGACTGTGCGGTTCCGATCGAGGCGGTAGCGGTGCAGAGGGACGTGAACGGTGACCGTGTCGGCGAAACGCGCGCTCGGGATTGGGCTTTTATGGGCCGCCGTCACGTTGGTGGTGCCGGCGGCGACGCCCGCACCACCAACCGCAGTCGTGAGTGTCGCCGAGGGTGAGTCGCTCGTCCTCATTCGCAGCTCCGCAATGTATGCAGCCCCCAGCGGCGTCTCCCTGAGTTCGGGCGACCTGATCGAATCGAAGCCCGATTCCCTGCTGATTCTCGAATTCCGCTGCGGTGCGACGCTGTGCGGCGTCGCCGCCATGGGACCTTCGACGCGCGCTTACTGGATGGATCGACCGGGGGGCGTGACGCTCGCCCTTATGGGCGGCTGGATCAAAGTCGATACGCTGGCACCCGCTCAGACCCTAGCGTTCAAGGTGCAGGGCACGCACCTCGGCGCGTCGAGCAGCGCCGGCTCGTACATCGTGCATGCGGCGCAGGAGATCGACGAGGTATTTCACGAAAGCGGCACGATGACGCTGTGGGTGCAGAAGCCCGACGGGAACGGCTTGGCCCGAAACAGCAACCCGAACGAATTTGCGAGCCGAAGCGGCAGCAGCGAGGTCCTGGCTCAGCCCCGTCCGGCGCCGGCTTTTCTCAACTCGCTGCCGGCGGCATTTCGTGACCCGCTGCCCATGGAAATGTCGGCGCGGCTTTCTGGCAAGACCGAGCCGAAGTTCGTCCGCGACGTGTCGTACGAGGATGTTTCTGATTGGCTCGCCGCGCCACTCAGTTGGCGCCAGAGATTCACCGTGCGGTTCCGCCCGCGTCTCAAAGACCCGGTGTTCTTTCACGCTCTCGACATGCATATGAGCAGCCACACGGAGTGGAACCATATCCTGCACCCGCCGCCGCCGCCCACGCCGGAGCCGTCCGCCCCGAGCGAGCCGACCACAAAGGCTGTGACGGAAGCGCAGAAAAATCGTGTCGACCCGGCACACCGAGAATAGAGAAGTCGCCCCGTCGACCGTTCCGAGCGATCCACCGTAGCGGCTCGAGCAAAGGATATTGGGGTCACAGCGATCCAGCGCTCCCTCGTCCCCAAGCGAGTCGCGCGGACCGAATCATCAGCGGGGACGCGCGTGCTCGTCGATCCAGCAGGCGATCGCCGAGTAGTTTTCCTGCCGCGGGTCCGAATGGCTTCATCTTGCGCGCCCGCCCGCCCGCGGTCCACTCGGCGCCGCCGCATCGTGCGCGGCATCGAGACTGCGTATCTGTTCTTCATAAGCTTCGCGGAACGCCTCACCAAACAGCCGCTGGAAATCCTCCTGTGCCTCCTCGCGCACCGAAGCATAGTGCTCTATATACAGTGCCCAGAGACGCGCCCGGCGATGCGCCGGCAGGAGCGAATCGAGCACCGACCCTGTGGTCAGCTGCGTATCGAGTTTTGCCGGATCGAAACGGCCCAGCACCCCTTCCAGGGC